>Ga0181402_1000032_pt1 | contig 44207 bp, 34 predicted proteins | sample 25SPOviralmetaG_FD_130131 | JGI IMG/M metagenome (GOLD analysis project Ga0181402, IMG submission 130131) | Marine viral communities from the oligotrophic San Pedro Time Series (SPOT) site, San Pedro Channel, CA, USA - 25 SPOT_SRF_2011-08-17 | ecosystem: Environmental > Aquatic > Marine > Strait...
CATTTACTACAGGTAAACTTTTAATTTTAACTTGCTTAATATAAGATGTAGCAGATAAATAATTATTTAGTATAACTGCTAAATTATGATCTTCCATATCTAATTGAGCATCTTCTTTTACTAAGTTAGTAAATTCTTTAACTCCAGCATAAACTCTTTGTGTATGTTTTAAACCTTCTTCTAACATTTTTAAAGGAGCTTCTATTTTTAATTCTTTAATTTTTTCAGCAGAAACTCTTCTTTTTAAAGAAGTTAACCCCCTAGGCATATATGTGTTAATTCCACTATGCATATCGTGTCTTAAAATTTTAGCAGCATGTTCTAAATAAGAATTTTTCTGGTTGACTTCAATTTCAGCATTGTGTTGTATAGTTGTATCTGTTGCTATTTTTAAAACTTTATTATACCCACCCTTAGGATCTTTTATTGGAGTATAATTACCAAATAACCAACGAGAAGTACCATCCCTAGCAATTCTTTCAAATTCACCACTAATAGTTTCACCTCTTTGTAGTCTTTTCCAAAATTCATGATAGTCTAAACTATTGCTATACTCTTTAGGAACCATATATCTATGGTTTTTGTTTTTTAATTCTTTTTCTGTATAACCCATAGTAGTACAAAAGTTGCTATTATGAGATAAAATTTTCCCTTCCATATTAAGTACTACTACTATATTTGATTTATCAATTGCATTTAATTGTAAATCAATATTTGCTTCTTTTAATTTAGAAGTACGATTAAAATCCCAAATAATATAAGAAAAGAAAGGAATTAGGGCAATTATACATCCATACCCAAATTCAGCTAAAAAATAACTAAACTCAAATACTCTAAATACAAGAAAAGTTTCTAATATAAAGAATATAAGTATAATTCCAACTGATATGCCTAAACATATTTTTGTAGCTTTATTCATAGTTATAAATATAAAAAAAGGAACGCTAAATTGCGTTCCTTCTTGGCATTTTAAATAAAGTAATTTACTTTTTTATTAGCTTAGATACCTTTAATTTTACAATATCCCAATTACGAGTTGCAAATACACCAAAAGCAAACCCAGCATAAATTTTGTAGCCAAAAGCCCATAAGATAAGACCGGCAATTAAACCTACTACACCTTCAATTCCGTTAGCTATAACCCAATCTTTAATAGTTATAAAGATTTTTTTGATAAAGTTTAATACTTTTTTCATAATTAATTATTTTAAAATTACATTAATAAATATTACTACCCATCACAGCTTAAACAATCTTCTGTAGTACGAGAACCTAAATCACCTTTAATAACTGAATCTGTACGAAGATAATATAGAGTTTTAACACCTAATTTCCAAGCTTCCATATGGACTTGGTTAATCCATTTGGGGGAATCTGTTGGGTCAAACGCTAAATTTAATGATTGTGTTTGATCAATGTATTTTTGACGAGTTGCTGCTTGTTGAACTAGAGAAAATTGGTTGATTTCTGGGAATGTCATAAAGATTTCCTTTTCATCTTCGGTAAGGATATCATTAGATAAACCCATTACAGAACCATTATCACCCATAATTTGATCCCAAACACGAGTTGTATTATGTTTTTTTTCCTTTAGTAATTTTTCTAATTCAGGGTTTTTAACTATAAAAGTTCCTTTAGCACCATTAAATACATAAATGTTTGCAGGTTGAGGTTCAATACCTGCTGAACAACTGTTGATTCGAGAATTAGATACTGTAGGGGCAATAGCTAATAAATGAGTATTTCTCATACCTGTACCTCTACACCAAACAGGTTCTCCATATTCTAAGGCCATTTGACGGGAAGCAGCCTCAGCTTTAGTTTTAATATCACTAAAAATAGTATGAGTCCAAGCTGTGGCTCCAATTGAGTTAAAAGGTAAATTCTTTTGTTGTAAAAAAGTATGCCACCCCATTACTCCTAAACCTAATGCTCTACCTTTTTTAGCACTTCTATGGGTACGAACCATAGAATCTTTACCATTAGTTTTTTGGATGAATTCTTCCATTACACCATCTAAGAAGTAAGTAGCAACTTCAACTACATCTGTGTTTTTCCATTCATCATATTTAGCTAAATTAAGAGAAGATAAACAACAAATAAAGCTATGTTCCTCATCTGTATGGAGTGTAATCTCAGTACAAATATTAGTCATAGAAACATCTAAATTATTCATGCGGTATGCTAAAGGATTATCTTTATTAACATTATCCTTAAACATTATGTATGGTTCACCCGTTTCTACACGTGATTTAAGTATTTCTAACCACAACGACATAGCCTCGCTGTCTCGATCCTGTAAGCGCTTCATAAACGCATCATCCACCATTACAGCTTGATGTAAGTTTAAACATTGTCTGTTAGGATCACCTTTAGGTCTGCGAATCTGTAAGAATTCTTTAATATCTTTATGATTAATATCTAAATTTACAGAAGAAGCTCCACGTCTTACTGAACCTTGATTAGTTGCAATAATAGTTGAATCATAAATTTTAGCCCAAGGGACAATTCCTTCTGAGACTCCATTTCCTGTTATACCTTCTCCTCTTCCTCTAATTCTACTAAGGGATATTCCCACGCCTCCCCCATAGGAAGTAAGTCGCATAAGTTCTGCGTTAGTGAGACCAATACCACGTATCGAATCCGGAGTATCAACACCAAAACAACTAATAGGCAAACCCCGATCAGTACCGGTATTGCTGAGAACAGGGCTAGCGAGACCAATCCATCCATTCCAAATATATTTAAAAAATTTACTAGCTAAATCAGGGCGATTTAATCTTTCTGCTACTGCATTAGCTACGCGCCTATACGCTTTACGAGGAGTTTCCCCAGGCATTAAATACCCTTTTGATATTGTAGATAAAGCTACATCATCAAAAAATTCAGGGTAGTCTTTACCTCTTTCCCATTGGGAGTAATCGGCTATTATATTGTTATCCATAATTAATTAAAATATACTTTCATCCCACTCCATGTGGCCTTTTGAGTAATTAGTTACTCGGTTTGCAAAAAAGTCAGTATGTTGTTTACCTCCAGAAAGAGCACCGAACCAACTCATTCTTTCTACGGCTGTTAAATCAACACCTTCAATAATAGGATCATATCCTAAATCACCTAATTTTACATTAACTCTATTTTTAATAAAGTTTATTAAATCTTGTTTTGGACAACCCTCTAAATCACCTAATTCATAAACCTTATTTATAAAATCTAATTCAAGTTGTAAAGATAATAAAGCTGCTTCATTTATAGCTGCTTGTAGTTCTGGGGTTTTGATTTCTGGGTTTTCATTAATAAGTGTTCTGAATAACCAGCATCCGGCTTCTGAGTGAAGGGATTCGTCTCTAATAGACCATTCAACAATTTGACCCACTCCTTTAAGCTTATTTCGCATCTTAAAAGATAAGAGTATGGCAAAGGAAGAGAATAAGTTAACTCCTTCGGTAAATGCGGAGAATACAGCGAGTGATTTAGCAATTTCGTGGAGATCTTTTTTACCATTAAAACTATCCCTAACAGTAGTAAGATTTTCAATTTTAGCCATCGTAGCCTCATCTTCCAAAAATTCATCGAAGTTTTCAAGTCCAAGTGTTTCATTTAATAGTGAATATGCTTCAGCATGTATTGTTTCAAACGCACCGAAGGTTGTAGCCATCATTATAACCTCTGGTTTTCTAAACCATTTAGTTACTAATCCTGACCAATAATCATTTACAACTGTTTCTGTTTGAGCAAAACCCTTAAGGATAGATCCTATAATGTTTTTTTCTGTTTCATTTAAATTTGAGCTCCAATCTGTAATATCACTCATCATGGGAACTTCTGTATGTAACCAGTGGGCTTGTTGTTGTTTTAACCAATAATCGGCTGCTTCTTGATATTCAAAAGGTTTGTAAACGATGCGTTCTTGCAAAAGATCTTTTTTTGCCATTGTAATTTGTTAATTAAAAAGTTATGAATTGAGAAAATTACGTAACTGATCTTTTTCAGATAAACTGAAATTATCTTTTATAGTAGAACTTTCATTTGAATTTAATTCAGGGGAACCAGATAATTCTTCAAACTCTGCATCACTAATGATTCTATAATCACCAATAGCAATATTAATAGCAGCGTTATAAGTAAGTCCATCCATTCCGTATCTATTCTTCATTATATGGAGTTTACCAACTCCGGTTTGTTTATCTTTTGCACGACGACTAATAGAAGCAGCAAAATCTGTTATCATCATTTTGTCATAAGAGCCCGCTGCTTTATGTCCTTCAATTACTTCATCTAAAGCTCCTTGTCTGTTAACTTGAGAAGCTGACCAAATTGGGATATTAAGCTCGCGGGCTAATCCTTTCGTGCTTATATAAATATCATCAATTTCTTCCTTCCGCTCCTTACTTATTTTCTTTGATCGAAGAAGGTCAACATAATCAATAACTACTAAATCTATCTTAGTACCTAAATCTTCACATTTCTGGATGTGTGACTCAATTGTTGACATAGATGCCTTATTTGGGGGGAATTCTTTAATAATAAGTTTACCAGGTAACTTAGACATTATATCTACAACTTTATCTTTATGCATTGCAATTTCATTAGAAGGAATACCTGTAAAATGAGCATCAAATCTCCTACCTACATATTCTTCACCTAACTCTAATGTATAATATACTACATTAAATCCTTTTTTAACAGCACCACCTGCTATAGCAACTAATGACCAAGATTTACCAGCACCAGGACCACCAAATATCAAACCAAAATCACCATTACCTAAACCACCTTGTAAAATATCATTAAATTGAGGCCAAGGAGTTGGTATAGTAATTCTTTGTTCTACTCTAAAACGTGATTCAATATCTTTCATGTACTCATGTCCAATATTTTTATCCATACCTGCTTTAAGAGCATTATCAATTAATCCTCTAATTGAGTCATAATCTTCCGCTTTAAGTAAATCAACACTGCCTAATAGTGCTTTTTTAAGTTGTTGGTTTTTACAAAATGCTGAAAATTCAGATTCAATATATTCTGAATCTGTAGCTCCTATTTTATATGCATCTCTAAGCTGTTCTCTAATAGATACTTTTAAAACATCATTAGTAACTTTTTCATATTCAGATTTTAGTACCTCAGGTGTAGGTGTTGTATGATAATCATTATAATATTTAAGAATATTATCAATTATCCATTTATGAGCTTGGTTATCAAAATAAGATGAATCTAGTATATCATGAATATTAGTTAAAAACTCTTTACGACTAAGTAAGGAATGAATAACCTTAATTTGAAATGCTGAACCATACTTATTTAAATCACTTAGAGTCATCTATAAAACTATTTAATGTTTGAAACTGGTTATTTACCCAAAATTCAGGATTTTTAATTAAATGGCGTAACCCATCTTCTTGGTAAAATCTAAGAAAGGCTTTTGCATTTAGCACGGGTGGATTAACATCTATTTGTTCTTCTAAATACGTTTTTTCTAATTCATCTACCATCGGATTATGTAAATCCATGATTTTGTAATTTTTACGAAGGTTATCTTCTTCAAATACAATACGAGAATATATAAGATGTTCCTTATGCTTTTCTCCGGCTATTTCAATAATATCATCTAAAGTTAATTTACGTTCATTTAATTCAGGGAATAATTTACGTAACTTTTTCTCTCCTAAACCTTTTATACCAGGAACCTTATCTGAAGCATCACCCATAAGTACTTTATATAAAATAAAATTCTCAGGTAAAACATTAAATTTATTTACTACAGTTTCAGGGGTATAAAAATCTTTTTCAATAGGACGGTACACACAAATTTTATTACTTGTTAATTGAATAAAATCTTTATCACTTGAAACAATAAACGCACGGGAGTTGTTATTATTATTGGTGATAGTTGTTGCTAAATGTGCGATAATATCATCGGCCTCTACTTTATCGAGCGCTATGGTTTTTACAGGGAGACACTTTAAATAATCGATTAATCTTACAATTTGATCTAGTTTAGCATCATGTTCATCCCCCACATTTTCAAATATCTCCCAGTTTGTAATACGAGACTGATGACGGCCTGCCTTGTATTCTGAAAGAACATTTTTACGATTCATTGATGAATTTTCTCCATCAAATATAATATACATAGATGTGGGTTGAATGGCATTTATTAGAGTCCCCAATGATCGAACAAATCCGCCTAGTCCACCTACATGAACACCATGCTCATTTACAATATTAAGCATTGCGAAGTTTCTAAAAAATAGATTTAGACCGTCAATAAATAAAACTCTTTCATGTGGTGAGGAGGGTGTCTCCGGCTCCTTATCCATGTTATTGAGGAGCTCTAATAAATCCTTATTTGCCATAATTTAACTTGGTTCTTGTTCTGTGAATACCTGTGGTGTAGGTTCTTCATAAACTTCCTCAATAATATCAAAATCACCTCCACCTAGGATTTTACTCCATTCTTTAGTATGGTCATCTTTATATTTCTTAAGATCCTTATCTGAGTCATTAATAAAACCATGTGGGGTCATAATAATTTTACCTCTAGTAGTAAGACCATTAATATGGTTTTTATCAATTTGAAGATTAGTACGTTTAGCAAATTCAACTTGCTTTTTATCTTTAATTGCTTTAATCTTAGATGTTCCAGCATTAGCAATATTACCAAATGTTACTACAAATGTAGCGTCAAACCACATAGCAAACCCACCTTTATTCATCAACTTTGGTTTACCCATAGGTGATTCAGGTTTTGCTGTCCATACTTTATTAATACAAACTAATGTATTAGTATATGCTGAACTTTCCTTACGTGATAATGTAATTCTTTGGTTAACACTATTACCAAATTGGGTTGACATAGCACCCGCATTCCATTCGTTATTATTCTTATTAGAACGTACTGATAACTCACAAGGTACTGAACCAATAGAATCCCAGAGGAACATTAGATCAAAAGGTAGATTACCTTTTTTCTGCTCATCTAGTAGATCAAGAATAAAAGCAGCAACATCTTCAATTGTATGAATAGTTTCACGATCAGCATAGATAAAATTACCTTGATAATCTATTAATTCACCAGTTTCTTCGTCAAATACTTCTTCAATATCTAAACCCATTTGCATAGCATGTTCCCAATTCCACTTCATTTCAGTAATAATGAATACTGGGAGGATACCTGTTTTTTGAGCTGATACAGCGGCTTCAATAAGTGCTGTTGTTTTACCTGTATCTGAATGACCTCTTAGTAGACAGATGTGTCCAGTAGGTATTCCAGGTACTGAAGTAACTTCTTGGAAGGCGTTGCTTAGTGGGACCCACTGTTGGGGTTTAAACTTAACGTTCCCACTAAGACCTTTCTTATCTTTGAAATTACCTAGATCAAATTTACTTTTAATCTCAGCAGACACAGCTGCTGTTAGTGATTTACTTGCTTTTCTAGCCATAATTAAAAGGGTAGATCATCTACTTTACTACTGCTATCATCATCAAATAAACTATCAAACTTATCTAATTTAGTTTGTTTAACATTATTTGTAGAGGTATTAAGCGAATAATTAGTTTGTGGAGTTTCTACTTCCTTTTCATCATCAATAATATCACCTTCTTGGTGATTATCTTCTGGAGATAACCAACTTTCAAGATTGGTTTTCATTTCCTCATAAGGAACTTTTTTAAATACTCCTTGTGGGTCTACTTGGTTAGTTAAGAAAGATTCTACTTTAGAAGCATCATCATCTAGTGAGGTTTGCTTCATTGATGGAGTAGCAGTAGTTTTATTGTACTTAGTACCTGTAACTTCTGGTCCTACAGTAGTTAACTTAATATCACGTCCTGAAGCCACATCAGTAAAATCACCTACTTCCTCATCTACTGCCATTTGTAAGAATGAAGAATATAATTCTTTACCAAATTGCCAAATTTTAACACCTTCATCTTCCATACCACGAACGATAACAGGAGCAAAATAACGAACTTTTGGTTCGAGTTTTTTAGCTAATTTCCAGTTCTCAGGTTGGTCTGTTTGACGGAGTTTTTTGGAAAACTCTACTAGTGGATCTTTTTCCTCAAAATTAATTGGAGAAATCATTACTGGTTTCCCAATACCATAATGGAAATATAATTCACTAAATGGAGTTGATTTGTTAAACTTAGAAGGAACAATACGAATAGTTTGTTTACCTACTGACGGTTTCCAAAACAATGATTTACCATTGTTATTGTTAGAGGCAGGTTTTTCCAGCGCCTCTAGTCGCTGCTTGATTACGTCTAAATCCATGTTTATAACTTATTTTAATTAATAACTAAATATACGAAACGTTTTGGATAAATCCAAATTAAAGTTCAATAATTGTGTGAATTTTTGTTTTTAGTTCTTTAAGCTCATTTTGTTGAGTTAATAGAATTGTATTACGATAGTGTTGCCAGTCTATTCTAAAACGAGAGTCTACTACACCACCATTTAAACGTTTAATTAACTCGTTTAAAGCATTAATAGTATAAAGAGTATTACTATCTTTTTTACGATGAACTAAAATTGTGTTATCTGGAATGGAAGATACATTACCCTGATCAACATTGTAAGTAACAACATATTCGTTATTACTTTTTATATGCAGTACAAACATTTTGTTGTACATGATCGTATATTGAGATTGCAAATTATTTACTAACCCATCAAGGTTTTCAAGACTAGTAAATGTGCAAAATAACTTATTATTCAAATCTATATTATTTGGGGATGAATGTATATCTGTCCCATAAATATAGTCGTATTTAGGCAAAATCGTAGTTGATACCATTTTTTTCTTTTATTTGTAGTTTTAATTTATAAAAAACCTCTTTAATTTGCTTTAATATATCTAATTCACTTTTATCTACATCAAGTAGAAATGAATCATATGTGTAAAGAACTAATTTAGTTTTCTTACCTTTTAATAGCTTAAATATACGATATAATATTTCGATATTCAAGCTCGTTTCCATATTTTGTAAAATATAGTTAAATAATTTTTGTGGATTCATATTCTCTAATATATCACGTTTGTATTCGTAATTAGAGATTGGACATGTTATAACACCTTCTGCTTGGAAAGTTTCCCAGGTCGTACGTATATACTCACTTGTAGCTTTAAAAAACGGTAAATCTTTATAATTATCAAAAACTCCTCCGTATAATTGTTTAAATGTTAATTCTTTTGCTTTTGCATAATCCACATTATACATCTTAGCAAAATTTTCGTGTATATCTCCTTTACCAAAATCATAATCCACAAGCTTAGCACTAAGGGTAGGGTGATAAGCAGAAATATCAAATTCAAAAAAGACATCATTACGCGGTATAAAACTTTTCCTACACCCATTATCTTTGGGGAGAGCAGCGTAGTTAACGCCGTTAAATTTGTTTGAAGGTCTGGTTGTAAGTGTTTTAAAGTTGTATTGTGTGTAGATAAATTCGTCTTCTGTTTCGTGGAAGTGTTTTTCAAATTCATTTTTATTTATTTTTATTCCATTACGTTCTATTGCATTAAATACTAACGTAGCTCGGTCATTATAAAACGGGTTTACCACGGTATTAATGCGGTGCTCTAAATCATCATATATTTGCTCACAAACTTCATAATGCTTGGTAATTGGCACGATTTGGTTTACCGTTAATAAATCCGGAAATCTTCTATATAATGTGGTATGAGCGGTTGTTAGTGGAAGTATATACGGAGGAGATCCTAATGTTATATCTATAAGAGGATTTAAAATTGTATAGTGAAGGAATTCTTTTTTATCCCTAACATATATTTTTTCTAACCCTTTTAAATATAAATAAACCTCATCTTCAAATAAGTTTTCACATTCAGGATGAGAAACAGGTAAAATATAACCCTTATGTCCTTTAATTGGACGTATATAAAAGGCTATAATTGAGTTTTGTGATGGGTGTTGATAAGGGTTATTTGAAATAACCTCTATAAACGCTTCTTTAAAACCACTATTTTTTAAAACCTCGAATTGTTCTTTATTTTCTATTAACCAAAACACTTAATACCATCTTATTTATAGTATTGAATATAATTAAATTTTAAATAGGCTCCAAGCCCAAATGCTTTAAATTGTTGTTGTTTTAATTCTATTATATTTTTATTAACTTCAAATACTTTATCTTTATCTCCTGTTAGTTTCCAAGGTAAAGAAAAACCAATATATAAGGTATTTTTAAAAGGAGCATTAGTTTCATAATAAGCTTCTTCATTTGATTTTTTAGCAAAATGACGTGTAAATTCTCCAGTTTCGTAATCTTCATTAGTTGGTGAAGGATAAAATGTTATAGGTTGACTTGCAATACCTTGATTATATTGAACCTTTTTTAAAATACTATAATCTTGATTTCCAGGGAAAAACCTTGGATCTTCAGGGTTATTATCCTCAAATTCTTCTTCAGAAGGATATGTGGGAGTTTGGTTTAAGCTTATTAGTTGTAGATTTTCCCCATCTCCAGGATAATTACCTGTAAAGAATTTACCATCAAAAGTACTAAAGTATTGTCCTGTATATGGGGCTAGAGTATTCTCATATGCTAATTCACCATTAGAATATAAATTAGGGGTTATATGAGATTTTGGGTAGTAGACCATTTTACATTTATTATTCGGTTACAAAAACTACTTTACCTGTTTTTTCATCTATTTTTTTATTAGGTTGACCTAAAGCAAGAGTAGCATTTTCATTTAGGGTAGGGACCTTTATAGTACTATAATTAAACCTAACCTCTGTTATAGAGTTTTGTCTAAGTGTTTTTCCAGGTTTACCCCAAAATTCCCAGTGCCAGGATTCATCTTGACCAACACCATCTCTTAATCTAAGAGGGTTATACCAACCAAATTTAGGGGCATGTTCCTCCCAAATAGCATAATCTTCTGAGGTTATTCTTGTAGTTTGGTTTGCTGTAGGATTACTAGTATTATTATTTCCGTTCTTTGTAGCTAATTGCCTTATGTCTATAGCACCACCCCAACCATGAGCACTACCTCCTGCCTTAGCAGTAATAGTTTCTGAAGAAGGGTCTGTTGGTTGCATACCTTCTTGGTGAGCATAACTTCTATAAGCAGAAGTAATAGTATATGTTTTTTCAGGATAGTTTGCTTCTAAAAATTTGCCAAATTTTAAAAGTGCTTTAGCTGCAGATTCTGCTAAATAATAATTACCTTCATAATAAGTTTTATTAGTTTCTTGAATTTTAAAATCAAAGGCGGAAGTTTTAGAAGTAGGTAGAATATTAAAAGATGTTCCACTTTTAGCAAACTCTTGAAGGGCAAATGTAGGTTGTTTCTGTATGCTACCATTTGGTAACCCAGTTACATTAGCTATGGATACTAATGGAGATCGTTGGAAACTTCTACCTGTAGCATCATTTCCTTGGGTGCGAAGGAAATCGGGTTGGTTTAAATTACCATTTGTTGAAAAAATTTTTTGTTTGTCTTGGGCATAAGTTAAAGTTCTTCTAAGTAAAGTAGCTAAAGCACTATATCTGTAAGAATAACTTCCTATTAAGCTATCAAACCCAGTTGTTACTGGGGGTAATGAGTTTAATATAGTCTCTAAGTCTAATTCTAATTTATCAAATAATTTAGGAACAGACATTGTACCTATTTTAGTATGCCATTTATTATTTACTATACTATGATCTAATTTAGTTATAATAAAATCTAAAGTATCTCCATAATTGGCAGGTAAAAATCTACTATCTATTTTTAATCTATCAAATATTCTAATACCAGAAAGTCCATCTAAAGTTAAATTAAATCCAACAGGGACAAAGCCTATAAAAGGCGTTGGGACTTTTTTTCCTATTGCCTCTAAAGCATAATATTTTTGAAAGAAAGATTTTTGAGTTTCTATAAATCCTGAAAGAGAGGTAGAAGTACTATTTAATGGAGTAATATTACAATTAGGAAAACCATATCCAATAGCATTTTCAACAAAATCTACAAATGAAAATCCTACTAAAACATTATTATCTTCCTCAGTATTAACAGCAAAATCTGAAGAGTTTTTAAATGAATTAAAATAATCTCTATAGGCAGAAATTAATCTTAAATATCCAGTAGTAACTTCATCTGATTTTTTTACTTTTTGATCAACATCTAATTTTTGAGGTAATATTCTATCTACTAATCCAATATTCCATTTACTAAATAATGTAGCATCTTCACCTACAGCTTGACCATTAGCTTGAGCTCCTACAGATATCATATTACCTAATTTATTGGTAATTTCTGTTTTAAATTGGTAATCTGTAACAAAACTACCATCTTTATTACCATTAGTTTCTTCACCAAAACCATATACTACTAAAGAAGGCTCTTCTTCCTGGGCTTGTCTCAGGTTTTCTACTTCAAAAGGAGAAACTTCATCATAAAATTCAACTACTTGTATAAGTTTGGGATCTTCATAAGTCCCAAAATTTTTATCTACTAATCTAAAATTAAATTTATTTACTCCACCTAATAAAATATTAGCTTCATTAAGTAAGGATTTTATAAATTTATATAAGTTTAAGGATCCAGTTTCACTATCAAGACTTGAATTAATTACACTTTCTATAAATTCTTGAGAAAAGTAAAGATTCATGATGTTACATACATCTACTTTTTCTACTATATCATGAAATTGTTCAATAGTATTAGGATCATCATTAAAAATTTCTATTTCAGTACCTAAATAATCTCCTTGATACCTAACTATTAATTTACTAGGGTCACTAGAGATGCTTTTATTATTACTAAACCCATATTGGTTAGTAGATGTATCTAATTTAAAAAGAACGGGTTCACCTTCTTCATCAGTACCATACAGGAGAAATTGTTGATTCAAAAGACTAAGTAAACTACCAAATCTAAGATATTTTACAAAGTGGGTAGACCCAAAAAGAGCAGCACAAGCATCTATTGTTGTTGATGCTTTTTCAATCTGGGGGTCAGTAATACTATCCTCTCCAGCATCTTTAAAATATTTAAGTACTATTTGTTCACTTTTTGTTGATTTAAAACTATAAGTAGTTTCTGTTTCAGCAAAAAAATAAGAAAATAACATATTAGCAGGTAATGCACCAGCGATGTTGTTGATAATGAATGGAGAAAATGATGTAGGATTTGTGTCAAGATTCTCTCTAAGAGGATCAACAAGTTGATTTATTAGATTTAATAAAACATTTTCTTTTTGATCTTTTTTTTGAGATGAGTTTTGGTTTCTAGTAAAAAGTCCAGAGTCTTGAACTATATTTACTTTTAAACTTTCAACTACACTACCTATAGTGATTAACTTTAAAGAAATTAAATAATATCCCTCTTTAGTAAATTCCCAAGAGAAATTTGTAACTTTACCTAAAAAACCATCATAGTTACCTTGAGATGATTTTCTGTTTTTTTCTATTTCAGTATAGAAAAATTGAGTTCCTTGAGAATTTTGAGGTGGATTGTTTAAGAATTTACTAGATAAACTAAAATTTGATTTTTCATATACTGTTGAAGAAGTTTCTGTATCTATTGTAGGATATGATGAATTACCCCATTCTAATAACATTGTATATCCTAATCTTAGATATAAAGATTCAATATATTCAAATTGTTTAGTACTATTTGCTCTAATTTGAAGATTAGCAAAACGTAAACTACCTTTATTAGTAGTCTCACTAGTAAATGATGTAATACCCGGCATAGCTTGGGCTCCAAACTTACCGAAACCATAATTTGAGGTATTATCAGGTAATAAAGAATTAGTTTCAGAGACTCCAAATTTCTGAGAACCATCTTCATTTAAAACTCCACCCTGGAGTACCATTTGGGATGATAATTCATTACCACTATATTCTGGGATTTCTAGAAGTTTAGATCTAAATTCAGCCCCATCATTAGATACAGTCTCCCATTCGCTACTACCTGTATTATATACTGCTATATTTTGATCAGATATATCAACTCCAGATGTAAGTTTTACCCAAGAAGTTCTTCCGTTCATCCAAGCTATATCCGAAGAAGTTCTAGATTTTTTTCCTAAAATTTCTTGACGTAATTTTATTTGATCTTGAACATACTCTAAATGAGGTTTTCCAATGATATTAGAATCCATAAAACTTATTGATTTAAATTATTGTACGCTAATAATATTGAATCTAAATTACCAGGAATTCTTATTTGAACTCCTACTGGGGGTGAAATTGAATTTTGTGGGTATTCAGCATTTGCTGAGGATATAACCCACCATAATGAAGAATCGTTAAAATAATTAGATGCTAACACGTCGTATCTATCACCCTCAGTAGTAATAACATATATATCGTTATCAGTACGAGGAATCTCAGGGTACTTGGTTGTTGTATACATCCTAGTACCTTCTAAATCACGAGTTATTTTTATATTTCTATAACGATTCATTTATTCTGGAAGTTGGTTTTGTCTTATTATAGGAGGAGTTGTATTTGTTAAATTTTTTCTAGGAACAACAGTTGCTTCTTCTGCTTCTACTATATAATGGTCATCTGCTCTAAATAAATTAGATGGGGTTGTATCATATAAACTATTGTTTGATAAATTATCCTCTAATGATATGAATCTTTGTTTAATATTCCCAGCTCCATTTATATCTTTTACTTTTTCTGGGAGGAATTTGAATATAGGCTTAAACTCCATAGAAACATCTATTCTATGAGGTAATTCTTTAACTTCTGGGTTTCTAAAAGTAATACCACCTTCAGATTCAATATCTTTGCTGTTTGAAGGAATTCCAATTTCCCAAGGAGTATCATTAGGAATTGTGTATGTTAATGCAGTAATTATACCTGGGGTTTCATAGAAATAACCACCTAAAGTAAGTTGGTGAATACTACCTCTCATATAACCTTCTGTAGAATAATCAGGAGCTAATGTAGATTTTAAAAAGTTTAGTTTTTGATACATTATAGATAATTCCTGTATGGATTGGGCTACTACTGTAAAACCCATTGAAATATTATTTTCGTATCCTTGATAATTATAAAAATTTTCTCCTCTACCTATATATTTAAAATTATTCCATTGAGCATTCATGCTATCAGTAAAATTATTGATATAAGCTCTAAAATGAGAAAATACTTTTTGTGAAGGATCATCATTATCAATAGTAGCTATTCTAAATTTACATATATCATTTTTACGTTTATCTGTAGTAACTGCACTACTTTTGTATAAATAAAGAGAATTGATTTGATCCATTCCTCTTTCATTATCAGGTCTTCCTTGAGAATAATCTTTTCTATCAGCAAAACGAGCTCCAGGATTACCTTGGTTTAATCGTTGTTCTATATTTTTAGTACGATAATTAGGGGAATCAGAGATAAAAGAGGTTGTAGTATTATTTGATAATTCTTTTCTAAAGTCTTGAACTAATGTTGAACCCCCACTACCAACATAGGTTACTTCAGTAGCTAAATTTCTATTATTATCTGAAACTGATTGGATTTGGTTGGGGTTAAAAGAAGAATAGTGTATAGCACCTATAGTACCTATACCACTAAATAAAGTTCTTTTAGAAGCGGTTTTAATAACAGTATCACCTATACCTAAAACTGAACCTGGACCTCCACTGTAGGTAAAAAGTTCAGTATCATTAGAACCGTTTTTAGATGTTATTTTACCTTGATATAAATTAACTAAACGGTTATTACTAAATTGAACCCTACCTAATTCATTAACTCTAACAGCACCTAAACCCTTATTAACAGCACCTAAAGGTGCTATCATAGTTTCATATTTAGGACCTCCTGTAAGTGGGTTTATACCTTGTTTAAATAAATGGATTCCACCAGCATTAACTAAAGCTTGACCTAAAGTAGATAATGGGGTATAAATACCTTGATTTAAAGGACCTCCTAAGGGTTTTAATAAAGAAGAAAAAGTATTACCTGCTGTAAAAGTTGTATACCCTCCATCCATATCTGTACCAATACGAGATAATAAATTTTGTTTAAGGGTAAAAAAGGTTCCAACGGGAGTTTGCGTATATAATTGAAATAAACGCGAGGCATCCTGTACTGAACGGACTGGGGCGAGTAAACCACCTCTCACGAGAAAATCCGGTCCTCCAGTTTTTCTTAATTGTTCAGTTTTTACTTTAGTATGGTCTTTTACCACAAAAGGTTGTCCTAAGGTACCATTATTGGCACCCTTACCTGGTCTATCATAACCATAAGGAAGGTTTTTGAATCTAGTTTGAAATGCTAGTTCATTTTGTGGTGTTACTAAAGGCATATCTTACTTAGGTAAGTTATCCAAGTATTTAGGTGGTGTTAACCCATCTAAATCTAATGTAGAAGGTGGGACTTGACCTGGATGATCTGGCACCCCATTAATAGAATATGTATCCTGAAGGGTTGATTGGGGACTAGCACCTTTCATATCAGGTGGAGTTGACCCATCGAATCGAGTAAGGTTTGAACCGTTTTGTGTTAATTTATCTAATATTCCCATAATTATTATTTTATTATAAATATTGTAATTTTAATTTATTTAAGAACCCATAGCATATGTTACATTTGAAGTATTCATTGCATCATTTAGTTTTGAATCATTCATATATAAGTTAGTATCTTTTGCTAATAATTTTTCTAGTAATTCATCTGTTCTTGACCCACCACCTGATGAATTTCCTGATTTGGATTGACCGGGTCTAGATCCTTCGGATGAAGCTGAGGCTCCACTATTACCACTTCCAAAAGATGTAAATTGATCTGCTAGTGAGGTTGCTGAAGCTACAGTAGCTGAGAAATCAAAATCACCTTTGAATAAAGCTAATAAATCTGTTACTACACCTACTAAAAGACCTACAAGACTTAAAGCTAAACCTAAAACTTCTATTACAGGCATAAATGCTGTACCTAAGTTAGTCATTACTGCTTGAAGTTTTTCAACAGTTTGAGCCATTTTATCGGATGCTGATTGTTGTTCTAACATTCTAGCTAAGTCGTCTTCTCCAGCTGCTCTTAATTCTTTAGCACTTCTACCCATCACCTGTTGTTTAAATAACATATCAGATAATTTATCAGAAGATAAACCAAAGGCAGCAGCTGTTGCTTCCTGTTGGATAACATTCATTTTACTAAATTCAGTAAATGTACCTAATTGATCAGCAATTTCTCTTTCTAAACCTACTATATCTCCAGTTAAAGCAGCTTGTCTTGCTTTTTCTAAATTTAATTCTTTACCTGTTAAAAGTTCAGCTTCTAATTCTTTAGCGATTGAATCTTCAAAATTTAAAATAGATTTTGAAATAGTTTGAACATCTGAAAGTTCACCTCCTAATTCACCTGCTAGAGTAACAGCTTTAGCAATCTCAACTGTATTTGCTCCTAAATTAGCTCTTAATTGACCCGAAGTACTAGCTACTTTTTCTATAATACCTTTTAAATCTTGCTGTATGCCTGATTGTCTTTGGAGCTCATAACTTGCTCCTAAAGTTGCCTTGTAATCCCTTTCAGCATTTGTACCTCTAGCTTCAGAGAGGGTTACTAAACCACCTGCTGCTTCTTTACTTAATTTAACTTGTTCTGTTAACTTAGTCATAGTGACTAAACTATCAGTAGTAAAATTATTTATAAAACCTAATTGTTGATTTAAAGCAGTAAAGTTTTCTACTAGTTTAGTACCTGTAACTGCCATGTTACCACTATCATTAGCAGCGGCTTCTAAGTTAGATCTAAAGGCAGCAGATTCTGACTTAGTCATAGACATAGATTTGCCTAATTTAGTAGTCTCTTCATCTGCTCTTATAATCCCATTAATTAATTCACTAATTAAAAAGACGGGACCCAGGGATTTCATTAAATTTTTCCCTAGGTTTTGTACTAAATTAATAACTGATTTGAATTTGGTACCCAATTGGCCTGCCATTTTAGCAGGATTATCAGAACCTTTAAGAAGATTTTTTGTATATTCTTTACTTTTACTTAAAGCATCATCTATACCTAAAGATTTACTTAGTTTTCCAGCACCTTGTTTATCGAGTATTCCTTGAAGTCCTTCAGCTATACCACCAGAAAGACCTTGTGCTTCAGTAATGCCTTTTTCTAAATCACGACGTTTTTCTGCATTTTCAAGTAATTCTTTACTGAATTCTAAAATTTGCTCAAAATTCTTTAAATTATCTTCCTGTATAGCCCCACTTTTAATATCTTCGGCTATATTCTGTCTAGCAAAATCGGCTTTTTGGATTAACTTGTTTAATTCTTTTTCATCTAATATATTTTCTTCTCTGGCATCTGCAAGTAATTGTTCTGAAATAGATTGGAGTTGGCGAGAAGATTTTAAAGCGTCATTTCTAACTTTGTTAATTTGACCACTAGCTTCTGCAATGTTAGCTTGAATAGCACCTCTTAATTCCGCAACATCTAAAATTTCTTGCTCTAATCTAGCCTGCTCTCTAAGAGCGGCGTTAAATGCTTTTTGATTTTCTAAATCTTGTTTACTTTTACTAGCCATAATATAATATTATATATCAATAAATATTGAATATTTCAACCTATTTGTAAGAAGATTTATTTGGTATAGAAAAGTTTTGGGGGTTTATTTTCCCATCAGTACCAACCATTGTAGAAGAACCACCAGAAGAAACTTTTTCATATTCTTCTTTTTGTTTTTTAAAATGATCCTCTATTTCTTTAAAAGTAAATAATCTAAGCCAACGAGGCATATTATATACTTCAGACCAAGAATAACCTCCATTCCCATGGAAGACTATTTCGTGGATTTGTTTAAATAAGATTTTTCTAAACTTTGGTGCTGTTTTAGAAGTCAGGCCAAAAAAACTTGAGTCCAATGGGTATTGATACTTTTTCTTCGGATTGTTCGGGAAAAAAAGTTAAATCTACATCGGGTGTGATTTCTAATAAATATTTTCTAAGAGCACGGGAATCTGTAGCTAATAGATAATTATCTACAAATTGGCGGATTGCTTTTTTGTCTCGTTCCCCATTTACTGAGGTTATAAAGTGTTTTATTCTAGTAGATAAGTCAGGGGGAGGGGAATTTGGGGATAATTTTTTTAGTCCTTCTAATTCTGAAGCAACAGCATTTTCATCTTTAGATGATAATAATTTAAAAGTAACATCAACTCCTGAAGATGGTAATTTAAAATCAAATTCATTAGAGGTTGCTTGTTTAACTACTTCTGCTATGGGTTTAGATTCTATTAAAGATAAATCTACAGTATGTTCTTGACCTTGATACTTAAATGTATAATCTTTACCATACCCTAAAATACGGGAAGCTACCATTAAACCATTTTTATCTCCAATAAGTAAATCATTATAATCAAATTTAGTAACAATAAGAGATTGTAATAGTTTGTCTAAAACTGTTCCTTTTTGAATATATGATTGGTTAGAAAGAATATCTTCTTCCTTAGCTGTCATATATTTCATTTCAATAGTACCAGTTTTAAGAGGATGCCCTTCGGGATATAATAAACCTTTTGAGGGTAATTCAATTGTTTCTGTTGGGAGATTAAATTCCATATCTTTTATTTATAATAACTTTATTCCGTTATAAATATGAATATAAAAAAGAGCTTAACCGAAGCCAAGCTCTCTTTAAAAAAATATTGTTTTTTACTTAGAAGTTTAAGATACAATAATCTGGTTGAACTACCATTGTAAGTGGTACAGCAGCATCTACTGTGTCCCAACTATAGTCTCCAAAATTAGCACTTTCGATTAATGCTCCTTTAATAATCCATTCTGATACTACATCACCTACAGGACCTAATACATTAAATGTTAGATCTTTCTTATAGAAATCTGAATAACCATCTCTACCAGTAACTGATTCATGGTGTAGACGTACCCACTCCATTACTGCTTGAGCACCTGAAGGTGTAATTGGGTCAAATAAGGTAAATGTAATTGGATTCCATACTGTTTTACCTTTAACATAACGTTGAACGTTAATATGGTTAAGAGCTACTTTACCTTGATTTAAGGTTACTGCACTTACACCTTTTACGATAAATGAAGGAAATCCATCCATATACATAATGAACCTATTGGGTTGTTTTGGTTCAAATGCTGTAAAGAATATTTCGTTTGGATCTAATACTGCCATTGTTGTTTATTTTATTCTATTATAAATATTTAGATTTTAAATTTATTAACTAGGGAATGTTGCTCCCGTTGGTAATACATTAAAGTCTAGAATAATGAATTCTGCGGTTTTTGTTGGTTGTAAATAAATAGCACCAATCATTTGGTTTCTATCAATTACATCCGGAGTGTTATTACTATCATCCATTACTACTTTAAACGCAAATAAACCTTGTCTTTGAACTACTGTTTCTAAATAAGGATTTATAATTGATAAAAAGTTATTTCTTGTAGCAGCAGTGTTTTGTTCAAATACTAATGTTTGAGCTACTTGACCAATATATGATTTTAATTGAATCAATAATCTTCTAACATTTACTCTATCTAAAGCACTTGCTTGACGTTGTAATGTTTTTTGTCCGTATACTACTGTTCCTACACCTGGGAATGAAGCAATTGGATTTACTTTATTCTGGTATAAACTATCTCTATTAGATTGAGATAATTTTCTTTCTGGACGAATTACTGTAGTTAAACCACCTCTATTAATACCTGCTGGAGCAAACCAAGGTTCAGCAGCATTATCATTAAATGCATAAACTCCTGGAATCATTGCTGAGGCTGGTACAAATACTTGATCACCCATGTCTGGGTCAATTGTTTGTAACCAAGGCCAGTAAGCAGCACCATATGATGAGTTTCTAGCATTAGCTTGTGTATTTGCTGCTGTAATAGTAGAAGCATAAGGAACTAAATCCATAATGTAAATACTATCACCTCTCATTTGAGTATTGTTTAGAGCAGTAGTCATTTGAGAAGTTTGAGCTGTATCGATCAAACCTGGGGTTACTAGTAGATTAAATTGATAGTCATCTTGATTTGATAATAAATTTAACATATTATCATAATCAGAACCAATTAAACCTTGAGTATCTGTAGAATTAATATCACCATATAGATTCATTGTTCTACCTGTAGGAATTACACTACCTACACCTCCTGTAAATGTACCAGCATATGAACCTGAACCTACTTGAGGCATAGATGCTGTATATTCGTTTTTAGCATTACCTGCATTATCAAAGTAATCTGGGGTCTTTTTATTTACAGTAGATACTCTAATATATCTAGAAGCATTAGCATATGAACCCGTTATTTCAATATAATTTTCTGTTGAATTATAGGTCTGGTATTGATCACCGATTATCTTAGCGATATAATTATCTGCTTTAGGATCTAATGATAAGTTAGTCCAAGATTCTAAAATGATCTTATTATTATCATTATCATTACCTTGTCTTACTAATAAATTAAAATTACCATCTGCTTGAGAAGAATTAGCAACTTCCCATCTAATATTATCAGTTGAACCTGATACTAATGATCCTGAACCTCCTGTAATTAAGTTTGTAGATCCTGAGTTGTTAAAAATAATCCCTTTATCAATAGCTTCAATTGTAAATGAAGTACCACTTCCTGAAGCTGCGATTTCAGCTTGGGCAAAATCCCAAGTTGAAGAACCTGATACTACACGTGTTACTAACATAGTGTTACCTCCATTTTGGAAGTAGTTATATGCTGCGATGTTAGTCATGAATGAATATTCATCACTACCACTATCAAATGTAGTACCAAATCTATTTTGGTAATCTGAGTATGAGGTTACTATTGTAGGAATTTCTACAGGACCTTTTACTGTAGGACCAACGATAGCAGCACCTACTTGAACAGGTTGCTGCGTGATAAATGACTGGTCGTTTTCTCTTGCTAATACGCCAGGTGATACTAATGTTTCTGCCATTGCCTAGGAGGTTAATGTTTTGTTATAAATATTAGAAAAAAATTCAAAATTTAACTAGTTTTAGTAAATTCTCCAGTTTCTATGTCAATAGAACCTTCACCATAATTATCTTGTAACTGTTGAGCAAATTTAGTCTTACGTTGTTCAAATTGCTTTAAGTCTTTTATAAGAGTGTCTTTTTGGGAGACTAAAGATTGCATTTGATATTCTATTTGGCCTAATTGAACCATATATTCATTATCTTGATTTTGAATATCAATGATTTCCTTTTTTTCTTTTTCTGTTAAATAAATTTTATTCATATTATAAATATTAAGTTATTTTTTACTAGTTAATCTATTTTTTATTATTTTAAATACTTGCATCGGTGTTATTGATTTTTGACAAATATGTTGTTTTTCAGTTCCTTTATGAATAGGGCACCAATCCCAATCCCCAGCATCAAATACAAAATTACGATTAGTCCAACACGGGAAACAAGCATCATCATTCATTATACGTGTAATACGTGAAGTAAATTCATGGTGTTTATCACTAAACCCATTAATCATAACAGTATGTTTACCTAATGCCCAATTTAACCATGATAAACCTGAACCTAAGCCTATAAATAAGTCAGCATGGTGTAAATAATTAGCTACAACATCTAATGGTTGGTTATAATGATTTATTACCCCATCTAATTTCCATTCTCCTTTAGTTAAAGATATAACTTTATATCCTTGTTGTTGGAGTAATTTACATAGAGTAACCCAATTCCCATAAACCCATTCTTTACATCCTGATGTAGCATTGGGGCCTATTACAATGTATTTTTCTTTATATGGTCTTTTTCCTTTAGGAAAATCTAAACCATAATTTAATTCTTTTTCTTCTAGTCCTAGAATATCGCTAGAGGTAGCTTGCATTGGAATTATATTACATTGACGTGGATGCATATCAAAGTTCTGCCAGCCCCCATTATCATCTCTAAACCAACCTATTTTATAATGAGCAGTACATCCTGTTGAATTACCAGGTTCTAACCATTCTATATCTTTATAGGCTTCTAAATTTTTAAACCAATCATTATGGAATGTAGATAAAATAACTTTACATTTATGTTTTTTAGCAAATTTTATAGCATATGGAGTCCAACCAATAGTATCACCTAAAGAATTAGAATCTAAAGATATTAATACACGTTGTCCTTCTAATTCTAATCTAGAATGTTCTTTACCATTAATTTTAATTAACCAAGGAATATAATATTCTTTACTACAAGAAGTCCACATATTATTATTAATAGTTGCTTTATGAATAACTTCATTAGTTTCTCTATTAATAAATTCAACTTCATATTCTTTAAAAACATCACCTAAAATTTCTACTTTAGGTGCATTTATATAATTAACATTAATAGTATTGGTATCTTCAAGTTTTTCAGAATTAGTAATAAAATCTTGTAAAGTTTCAGCTCCAATTTTACCAATATGTTCCCAATTAAAATCACGATGGATTAATTTAGCTTCTTCTAAAGCACGTTTTTTATGATCTACGTAATTTTCATAAGCATCTCTCATTACACGAGCTAAATCTTCAAAATCAGGTTCATAATAATTACCTACTACTGTATTGAAATGGTTATAGTTAGCATCTAGTGCAGGGCGTTCACCTAATATTTTAACAGGAAGTCCTTTACCTTCAGCAAATTCCATTTGAGCGCAACAGGCTGAATATATAGCAGGAGTTCCACATGCCATGGCTTCAATTAAGGGTAAATTCCATCCTTCACTACGAGCACAAGATAAAAATACATGACCATTTTTCATATAGGTAATATAATCTTCACGAGATGGAAAATGTTTTATTTTAATACGTTCATCTGTAAAATCATAATGTTCTAAGCGTTCTTCTGTTGTTTTAAAGTTATCACCTGAGAATGGGTTATCAATTGATACTATTAGATCAACAGGTTCATTAGGTTTAAATTCTTTAAGAAAAGTTTCAATTATTTCTTTAGTAGATTTTCTATAATCCCAACGACCAAAAATAATAAATTTAAACCTACCATCTACATAATCTAATACCGTTTGAGGATCTTCAGGGTAAAATGTATTTGTATCTACACCTTCTGGGACTACTTTTACTTTATTAGGGTCAGCACCTTGTTTAATAGTACATTCAGCTTGCCATTTGGATGGAAACCATAACTGATCGTATTCTAAAAGTTTATTAAAAAATCCTTCAGGTTGGAGAGTTGATTCCCAAACATTATAAGCAATTTTAGGACCCTTATACGAATCATAAAAATAATGGTGGTTAGTTTCTTCTAAAACTAGATTTACATTGTGTTTAAAATCATTAGGGTATTCTTTATAGATAGGAAATTCATCTCTGGTATCTTCCCCAGTCCATAATGTTTGTTCTATTAAGAGTTTTTTATCAACTTCGTTAATATAATCTTCTTTATGAGGTTCATCATTAGGCCAATCCCAATTTTTACCTATAGTAAAATTACGAACTTTTAAATCAACATATTTTTGTAGATGTCTGAAAAAATCACGGGTGTGATTATTATAACCTGTAGTACCTACATATGAGGCATGAGCATAGACTTTTGGGGTTTTCTTCATATTATCTCATTATATCACATCCACAATCAATTCCTCTGGTACCATTAAAACCAGAATTAATAGGGGACATAGGAATATTATTTGTTTTTAAATAATGATAAATTAAAGTTTCATTTATAAAAATATCATCATAAACATTACTATATGAGGGATCTACAAATATAGTATTAAGCATTTGGGGAAACAAATTACAATAAGTTTTCATTATATTATATCCACTAATAGCTATTTGATCATTCATTTGGTAAGCTGTATGGGGCCAGCTATCATCATACCCAAAATAATGTAATTTAGTTGGATCTAATTGAGTTAAATCTTCTAATAAAGAACAAGTATTAGCTACTCTATGAGTAAATAAAAGATCGTAACGAGTTTTAAATATAAGATCATAATGAATACCTGATTGGTTCATTAGATCCCAAGATCTTTTTAATGACATCCACATACCCATTTGAGAATTTAATCTTTGGTTATGTATCCCCATTATATTAGTATTATCAAATTGAATTGATTTTTCAAATAAATAATCTTTAGGTTGATACCAATCAATTAAATTATCATATAAATTTTTATCTACATGGTGAACTTTTTCTAATCTTCCTCCTCTAAAAAAATTAAATTTATGAAATTCTTTAGCTTTCCAGGCATGGAGATACACATCTATATCATAACGGTCTAAAAACCATTTTTTTAACTCTTGATACCCATTTCTATATCTACGGGGTTGTCCACTAATTAATAAAGCTATTTTCATATTATCTCATAATTCTAGGTGTATCATAAGAATGGGTGTAATTGGAACCTAACATTACTTCATGTAAATTAATTTCTTGTTCAGGAGAAGTTTGTATGTCATTATCTCTTAAGTGCTGAAGTAAAGAAGTTTCTACATATAGATGACTAGCATCAATATCATTCATGAATTGTTTATATTTAGAATCTCTAAAATAATAATTAATTAAGTGGGGAAAGAAATTATGGTAAGTTTTCATAGCATTATATCCTCCAACTGCAAATTGATCATTAATATTTCGGATACCTTGTCTATCAAAACTATGTTTAAAAGAATGAACTTTAGAAGGATCTAATTGTGTTATATCTGTTAAATAAGGGTGATTTACTGGAGTATAATGAGAAAATAAAAGATCAAATCTTGCTCTAATAATGTAGTCATATTTAATTCCGGAGGATTCTAATAAATCCCAGGCTCTTTTAAATGATAAAGTCATACCAAAATGGCTATCAAATCTACCTACGTCTTCAATACCATAAGAGTCAAATCTAATACCTTTTTCAAATAAATGGTTTTTAGGTTGATATAATTCTAATGCTCTATCATAAGCTGACATATCAGCTTCATATTTATGCATTAACTTCCCATAATGATACTTATAGTAATATTTATCTTTCCAGGAATGCATGTAAACATCAATATCATATTTTGATAAAAAATGTTTATTTAATTCATAAAAACCAGCTTCTAATCTACGTGGTTGTCCACTTATAGTCATTGCTATTTTCATTCTATAGAAGTTTTAAGAATATCTAATGAAAGATTTTTAGTATGTAGGTGATATTTAATTAAACTTAAGGTTTCATTAATTTCCTTATTTTCCCAATTTTTATATTCTTCATCCATAAAAGTATAGTATAAAGCATAAGTAAAAACATCGGCATAATGTTCTGAAATTGTGGGGGAGCATATAGCAAATTTTTCAGGGGTATTATTATAAATAATTTCACCAAATTTAATATGAATTATATGGTCGTAATCATTATTAGATTCTCTAATTAAATTATAACTAGAGTGTGTTGAATATAAATTATTTAAAATTTGATTTAACTCTAAATTATTATCATCAAAAGGAATTGGTGGTTGAGTGTAAAAAGATTTAGGAGTATATAATTTTATAATTTCCTCTATATTATTTAAATTATCCCAAGTGTGAATATACACATCACAATTATATTTATCTAAATAATTTTCTTTTAACCAATTATATCCTTCTTTATAATTAAAAGAATCTCCACTTATACAAATTGCTATACCCATTATTTAAATGATTCTCCTCCTAACCATAAAACAAAAGATTTTCTAGTACCTTTAGTTACAGGAGTTATTCTATGCATCATAAAAGAAGGGAAAATTACTACATTACCTTTACCTTTAGGTGCAGTCATAGGTTGTTGACCTCCTGACCAGATTTGTAAATCTCCACCTTCATACTCACTTGAATCAGATAATTGAACTGTAACTGAAATTTTTCTAAATTTCATAAAACCAGAAGACCCAATATCCATATGCCAATCATAATGACCTTTATTAGTACTGTAATATTCAGTATATTGAATTTGTTCTGGCATATTATAAATGTTAAAATTAAACATTTCATTATTAGCGGTTTTGGCTAACATACCAATTTTATCATAAATCCATTTAGTGTCTTCACTAAAAGGTACCCATTTAATTGTTGAACTACGTGAATCTAAACCTTCACCACTTTCTTGACCCCCAGATTCAGTAACACCTGGGGTAGATGGAATTTCTTGAACTTGGGTTTCTAATTGGGTTAATTCATCAGGAGTAAAACCTTCTTTAAACCAATAATAATTAGTTTGGTTAACATGCTTGTCAAAATCTAGTGGAAAAGAATAAAGTGTATCCATATTTTATTTATTTATTGATGTAAATGTTACTAATATATATCTTGTACCTTCTTCTACGGGACGACCCCCATGTAAATGAGTTATTGTTCCTGGGTGGCACATAGCATTACCTAATTTTTTAGGTTGTACAGTTGTTTTGTATTTAGGTAAATATGTACCTCCACCTTTAAAATCATCATTTAATCTGACATTTAAAGTAATTAAGGAACTATCATGGTGTAAATCTAAACTGCCTTGATTTTTTGTATCGTATTTAGCTATAAAATTCTCACTATTTAAAGTATTCCATTCATCTCCTGCTAAATCCCAAAACCAAACCCAAATAGGGTAAACAAATTCTTCTAATACTCTTTGGTATATTTTTTGCATTTTTAAACTTTCCATTGTTTGGTCAGTTGTAGGATAAAATTTATGCCTATCTGTTACCCAAGTATGATCTTCTGCTAATTGGATAATTTCATTACAAAATTTTTCTGTAAATAAAGGAAATTCTAAAACATTAGGACCAATTTCATCTACCATTAATTTGTATTGTCCTTTTCTAATATGAGGATTTATATAATCATCACACCATGTTTTCCAATTATTACTATTTAATATATTAGGATAATCTTCTTTATTATATTCTGTAAGTGTTCCTGTATTTTGTTGGATAAAATATCCTGTTGTACCAGTGCTATTTTTTGGGTCTTTAACTAAAGGTGCTGCAACTTTTAAACGGGTTTTTCCAGCATATTCTGCTAATATATCTTGACGGAAAGTTTTCCCATAAGTTATAGGAAGAAATTCATCAGAAGCAAATATTTCATTTTTAAATTGATCTATATATTCTTCTACTAAAATCTGTATTCCTCTTCTAGATAAAATATAAGCATGAGCTTCATATGAATAATCAGGTTCTACCCACCCAGGAATACCTTCTATTTCTGTTTCTTCTTCAGGAAGAAGAGCCCACCTTCCTAAGTAAATAAGATCATAACCTCTTTCTAAAAGTTGATAAACTTGATCCCATGGAACTTTTTCTTCTTCATGAAAATCATCTTCAAAAACCATTAAATATTCTTTATTAGAAGCATATGCATCTACCCAAGTATCTATATGAGATAAAGTACAGCCTACTTCACCATCAGTTACATCACGATCATACCATTGAACATCACTTGATATATTCCATCTTAGATGTTTATTTATTCCAAATTTAGATAAATCTTCTTGAGTTGTTTTTCGAAAGTCAAAACCATGTTTTAGATAATATACATGAGGTTCTGGTAAGGTAATGCTATTACATTTATCATATAAAGGTTGGTTGTTTTCTGGGTTTAGTGTAATAACTGAAAACTCGTTTAATTTCATATGTTTAGTTTTTATAACTTTTAACCATTTGGTTTTTGTTAAGTAATCCCAATTAGTTAAATTTAAATATTCTTTTACTTCTTTCCAATTTATTTTTTCTTCTTCATTAAAAGTATTAAAACCATTTAATGTTTCTTTTAATCCTCCCCATTCCCAAGTAATAGGTTGGACTTGATGTCCTAACATCTCTAAAGCAGTTATGCAAAAAGTTTCTTCATATTGGGAAGGATAATACCAATAAGTACTTTCTGCCATCAACTTATAAAGTTGTTGTTGAGATAATGTACCAAAAAATTCTACATTATCCAAATTATTTACTAAATCCTTGTAGTAAATATTATAATATTCTAAACCATATTTTGGGGTAGATATTTTTAATTGGGCTTGAGGATTTTTTTCTAAGATTAAAGGCCAGTCTTTTAATACTTTTTGCAAACCTCTTTCACAATGTGAAGTATAAATATATTGATTTGGGTTTTTATTTCCTATTTGAAATTTAGAGGTATCTACTCCATTACCTATAACTTGAATTTTATATTTAGACTCTGGGAATTGTTCTATAAATTTGTTTTTATGCCATTCTGTTAAACATATTATAGATTTTAAACGAGAATCTAATAAAAGTTGTTGATGGTTTGGTAAATCTTCGCCATTCCACCACGTAAAATAGTCAGTATTATGTACCCAAAATATTGAATCGATATACTCAATATCTTCAAATTCTTTAATGTAATGAATGTATGAAGTCCCAATAATGGTATCTACAGATTTTACTTCATTTTTAAAATTTTGTGTAGGTCTATACATTACTCCATCGTAATCTCCATAAACAACACCACCAACGACCCAAATATCCCAAGTAGGATTTTGGGATTTAAGAGTTTTAGCTAAATGTATAATACATTGTTCTGTACCACCTAAACCAATTTCGTTTATAGTTTCAGGTGAGAAAGGTGGGTCATAATACCCTGCATATATAACTAATTTCATAACTTTTTTTAATTTTTTTTATAAAAAATCGTTTTCGTCTTCCCATTTACTTCTACGTTCTTCATTAAATCTATAAGCATTTACTTCATTTCCATTAGAAAATGCTGCTAGATTAGGTGGAATAGGGTAAGATTGGGGGACTTCTATAATAACTTGAGTTCTATCTAAATTCCAAGCAGGAATAGTATCTATGTTAGATACATGATTTAAAAATTCTTCTGCTGTTATTAAAAAATATCTATTTGCCATAATTAATAGTTTGTTGTTGTCCCTCCTATTATTGAAGATGCAGTAAAACCAGAACCATATATTAAGGGAGTACCATCATCAAAACTTAGATTACCTTGTAAATTACTAGTTACAAGTTGTTGTGCTGCTGTTGCTCTACCTCCTGAATTCCATAATGTAGTAACTTCTGCTGATGAAAGAGTTTTACTATAAAAAGCATATTCATCGTAACGTGCAGGAGTATTTGCGGCAGTAGTATTATGTAGAGCGGTACCTAACACCTGGTAAGGTATAGTATTATTAGTTCTAGTACCACTACTTACTGCTGTGGTTACTGTACATTGATTTTGATTCCAGTAAAATTTAAATGCATTAGATGCTGTACTTTGAGAAGCATCGTAAGTAACAGTCCACATATTAAAGCTATCACTGTTTACATTACCTCTATTATTTGCATTCCACCTAACAGATGAGTTAGTACCCGTACCTGTAGCTGAATTATTATCATGTAAAGGATAGGAAACATTAAAGTTAGTAGCATTAGTTCTAAGTCTTACCAAAACCCTATTAAAGGCTTGTTGGTAAGTTATAAAGAAACGATTATTGGTATTACCAGAACCTGCAGTAGATAGGTTATTACTATCATATACTTGCATATTTAAATTAGATGTTGAAGTTGGGTAAACAAAGAAACGTACACTCCAATCATTAACTGCTAAATTATCATAAGTACCAGAAAGTGTAGATATTACATAATCATTCACTCCATCATTAACATAATACTTAAGATTTGTATAAGTTTGAGATTCTGTTTGTAAAAGACCGCTTGAAAATTCAAGATTTGTTGTTAAACCCCCTCCATTTGAAATAGTTTTAATTACAGGAGAAGCATCTGTTCCTGGATATGGAGCTGCACTTTGACCAGTGTTTCCTTTTATACCTCCATCACCTCTAGGACCTATACCGCCCGTAGGGCCTATAGCACCTATAGGACCTTTAGCTCCTGTACTTCCTGCAGGACCTTTATCTCCTATAGGACCTTTACTACCAGGACTAGCATTTGTACCAGCAGGACCCTGAGGACCAATGGGTCCAGGTTCATCAGATACAGGACCTTTAGCTCCTATAGGACCTTTAGGACCTATAGGACCTTTAAGACCAGCTGGGCCTATAGCACCTTGAGGTCCTTTAGCTCCTGTACTTCCTGAGGGACCTACAGCACCTTGAGGTCCTTTAGCTCCAGTACTTCCTGCAGGACCTACAGCACCTTGAGGTCCTTTACTACCAGCACTAGCATTTGCACCAGCAGGACCTTGGGGACCAATGGGTCCAGGTTCATCAGATACAGGACCTTTAGGACCTATAGGACCTCTAGGACCATCAGGACCTTTAGCGGCATCTTCCCCTGGGTTACCGATTGGGCCTATAGCACCTATACCTCCTGCAGGGCCTATAGCACCTTGAGGTCCTTTAGCTCCTGTACTTCCTGCGGGACCTCTAGGACCAATAGGTCCTATAGCACCTTGTGATACGGCTTCACCATTAGGACCTTGAGGACCAATGGGTCCAGGAGTATCAGATACAGGACCTTTAGCTCCTATAGGACCTTTAGGACCTATAGCACCTTTAGTACCTATAGGGCCTTTAGCACCTTGAGGTCCTTTAGCTCCAGTACTTCCTGCAGGACCTACAGCACCTTGAGGACCCTTAGCTCCTGTGCCTCCTGCGGGACCTCTAGGACCAATAGGTCCTATAGCACCTGGTGATACAGCATCACCATTAGGACCTTGAGGACCAATGGGTCCAGGAGTATCAGATACAGGACCTTTAGCTCCTATAGAGCCAATTGGACCTACAGCACCTTGTCCTACATCTTCCCCTTGATTCCCGATTGGGCCTATAGCGCCTATAGCGCCTGCAGGGCCTACAGCACCTTGAGGACCCTTAGCTCCTATACCTCCTGCGGGACCTCTAGGACCAATAGGTCCTATTGGACCATCATCAACAGCTTCACCATTAGAACCTTGAGGACCAATGGGTCCAGGAGTATCAGATACAGGACCTTTAGCTCCTATAGAGCCAATTGGACCTACAGCACCTTGTGGTACAGCTTCACCATTAGGGCCTTGTTCTCCTTGACCACCTTGTGATACAGCTTCACCATTAGGGCCTACAGGACCTATTGCACCTATACCCCCTTCAGGACCTCTAGGACCAATAGGTCCTATTGGACCATCATCAACATCTTCACCACTTAATCCTATAGGACCAATAGGTCCAATTACATCTGAAGTAGTACCTATTGCACCTATAGGACCTTTAGGACCAATAGCACCTATAAGACCTATACTTCCTTTTATACCTTGTGGACCAACAGCACCCTGAGGGCCTACAGCACCTTGTGGTACAGCTTCACCATTAGGACCTTGAGGACCAATGGCTCCAATTTCATCAGATACAGGGCCTTTAGCTCCTATAGGGCCAATTGGACCTTTAGGACCTTGTTCTACTAAATCACCCTGAGGGCCTATATCACCTATAGGGCCTATAGGACCTATATTTCCTTTTTCACCTGTTGGACCTTGTGGTCCAATTAAACCAATAGGCCCCTGAACGTTTTCTTCTCCTTTAGCACCTATAGGACCAATGGGTCCAGATTCATCACTAGTAGTACCTATTGGACCTATATCACCTTGAGGACCTCGAGCACCTTGACTAACGTCTTCACCAGCATTACCTTGATCACCAATAAGACCTTGATTACCAATAAGACCTATTAAACCTACTATACCCTGAGGACCTCTAGGACCAATAGGTCCTTGAACATTTTCTAACCCTTTAGCACCTATAGCACCTTGTAATCCTACTGGTCCTTGAATACCTCTAGGTCCTATAGGACCTCTTATACCTAAACCACCTATAGAACCTTTTATACCTTCTAAACCTTGGTTACCTTGAGCACCAATAGCACCTATAGGACCTTGATCACCCGGAACTACACTATCACCTTGAGGGCCTATAAGACCTGATTCGCCTTGTGTTGTTGAGGTTTGACCTATTAATCCTTGGGGACCTTGTATACCTTTTGGTCCTGCATCTACACCCTCACCATTTAATCCTTGTTCTCCTTGTGTACCTTGTGGTCCTTCAATACCTTGATCACCCTCTAGACCTTGACTACCTTGACCACCTTGTGGTGAGGAAGGACCAATGGGACCTTGAGGTCCTTGGACATTAGATTCACCTTTTGGACCTATTGCACCTATAGGACCTTTAGAACCCTGAGGACCTTGTAAAGATTGAACACCTTTACTTGAATCTCCATACAATATACTTTTTGTATTTTGATCATATATTATGGCACCTGTAGGTAGACTTTCTGGGGCATTAGAAACAATAGGAATTATGAAGTTTGAAGCATTGTCAATATTCATTTTAGGAATGCCGTCTGCTTTTTCAAATACCATTAATACAGTATCCGTCTCATCTGAAATAGTAAGATCAGTTCCGGAAATCTGTAATAGATATTTACCTCCTAAACCATTATCAAATTCTAAACTCCCTCCTGCTGGAACTATTTGTATATTATTAGCCATTTATAGGTTTTGATGATTTAGTTTGAATAGTTAGTTAAAATACCATCTTGAAATTCAAAATTGTGAGTTGCTGATTGACCTTGTATTTCAAAATTTGTAGTTGTACCGCCAGGTGCATCTGCTCCTGCTGGTCCTTGTTGACCTGCTGGTCCTTTTGGACCAATTCCCGTAGGACCAATATTACCTTTAGGACCTTGTGGTGAATTACCTTGTGGACCAATGTTACCTTTAGGGCCTTGTGGTGAACTTCCCGCAGTACCTTGAGGCCCAATAGCACCTATAGGACCTTGATTACCAATAGGACCAATATTACCCTTAGGACCTATACCACCTTGTGGTGAGGCACCTTGTGGACCAATATTACCTTTAGGGCCTTGTGGTGAAGCACCTTGTGGACCAATATTACCTTTAGGGCCTTGTGGTGAAGCACCTTGTGGACCAATGTTACCTTTAGGACCTTGTGGTGAAGCACCTTGTGGACCAATGTTACCTTTAGGACCTTGTGGTGAACTTCCCGCAGTACCTTTAGGACCAATAGCACCTATAGGACCTTGAGTACCAATAGGACCAATAGTACCTATAGGACCTATACCACCTTGTGGTGAACTTCCAGGAGCTCCTATTGGTCCAATAGGACCAATTGGTGAAGCACCTTGTGGACCAATACTACCTTTGGGACCTTGTGGTGAAGCTCCTCCAGGACCTATAGCACCTTGCGGTCCAATTGGTGAAGTTCCTTTTATACCTTTTATACCTTGGGGTCCAATAGGACCTTGAGTACCAATAGGACCAATAGGACCTATAGCACCTTGTGGTCCAATTGGTGAAGTTCCTTTTATACCTTTGGGTCCAATAGGACCAATTGGTGAAGCACCTTGTGGGCCTTGGTTACCTATAGGACCTTGTGGTGAAGCTCCTCCAGGACCTATAGCACCTTGTGGTCCAATTGGTGAAGTTCCTTTTATACCTTTGGGGCCAATAGCACCTATAGGACCTTGAGTACCAATAGGACCAATATTACCCTTAGGACCAATAGCACCTTGTGGTGAATCACCTTGTGGACCAATACTACCTTTGGGACCTTGTGGTGAAGCACCTTGTGGACCAATACTACCTTTGGGACCTTGTGGTGAAGCACCTTGTGGACCTATAGCACCTTGTGGTCCAATTGGTGAAGTTCCTTTTATACCTTTGGGGCCGATAGCACCTATAGGACCTTGAGTACCAATGGGACCAATAGGTCCAATAGCACCAATTGGTCCAATTGGTGATGTACCTTTTATACCTTTGGGTCCAATAGGACCAATTGGTGAAGCACCTTGTGGACCAATGTCACCTTTAGGACCTATTGGTGAGGCACCTTGAGGTCCAATAGCACCTTGTGGTCCAATTGGTGAAGTTCCTTTTATACCTTTAGGACCAATAGCACCTATGGGACCTTGAGTACCAATAGGGCCAATAGGTCCAATAGCACCTTGGGGTCCAATTGGTGATGTACCTTTTATACCTTTAGGTCCAATAGGACCAATTGGTGATGTACCTTTTATACCTTTGGGTCCAATAGGACCAATTGGTGAAGCACCTTGTGGACCTAAAGGTCCAATAGGACCTATAGGTGAAGTACCTTTTATACCTTTAGGACCAATAGCACCTATAGGACCTTGAATACCAATAGGGCCAATGCTACCTTTTGTACCAATAGGACCAATAGGACCTATAGCACCTATAGGACCTTGAATACCAATAGGTCCAATAGCACCTTGTGGTCCAATTGGTGAAGTTCCTTTTATACCTTTTATACCTTGGGGTCCAATAGGACCTTGAGTACCAATAGGACCAATAGGACCTATAGCACCAATTGGTCCAATTGGTGAAGTTCCTTTTATACCTTTAGGACCTATAGGACCAATAGCACCTATAGCACCTATAGGACCTTGATCACCTTTAGGACCTTGGGGACCTTGTGGTCCAATTGGTGATGTACCTTTAGGACCAATAGGCCCAATAGCACCTATGGGACCTTGGATACCAATAGGGCCAATAGGACCAATATTACCTTTAGGACCAATTGGTGATGTACCTTTAGGACCAATAGGTCCAATATCACCTTTGGGACCAATAGGACCAATAGCACCTATAGGACCTTGAGCACCTTCAGGACCTAAAGGTCCAATTGGTGATATACCTTTTGGACCAATAGGCCCAATATCACCTTTGGGACCAATAGCACCTTGTGGTCCAATAGCACCTATAGGACCTTGTGGTCCAATAGCACCTATGGGACCTTGATCACCTTTAGGACCTATAGGACCAATAGGTCCAATAGCACCTTGTGGTCCAATTGGTGAAGTTCCTTTTATACCTTTAGGACCTATAGGACCAATAGGACCTTGAATACCAATGGGACCAATAGGTCCAATAGCACCTTGTGGTCCAATTGGTGAAGTTCCTTTTATACCTTTAGGACCTATAGGACCTTGAATACCAATAGGACCTTGTACTCCTTGTTGACCTTTAGGACCTATTGGTCCAATTGGTGAGGTTCCTTTGGGGCCTTGTGGTCCAATTGGTGAAGTTCCTTTGGGGCCAATAGGACCTTGATCACCTTTAGGACCTTGAACACCTGGAGCACCACCACCAGTTACATATCCTGTTGATGTTGATACTACAATGTTAGATTCTGAAGAATTTAAAAATAAAGAACCTTCTGCTGATTGAGGAGTAGGATTAGAAGTTACTATAGGCAAAACTAATTCAGATGTAGTCTCCATTGTAAGAGTACTACCACTCATAGCCATAAGTGGGGTAGGTCCTAAAGTAGTAGTTAAAGTACTACCATCCATTTCCATTTTTACACTATTAGCACTATCAATGAAATCTAGACTACCTGAAGATGGGATTATTTGAACGTTTTTAGCCATGTCTTTATTTAATAATAAATGTATTAATCATTTTTTGTATATTCAACTTCAAGCTTACCTACATCTTTTCTTTCAGCATAGATATTATAATAAGCATTAATTTCTTTACACCCACACTCAATTTCAATTTGTGAAATATTTTGGGAAGTTACGTAATGTACACAGGGTGAATTTATAGATGTCAACTGCACTGTGATGCTATCTTCATGCACTAATTCTGTCCAATAATCCGGTAATTCTATAATATTTGTACCAGTGATTTTACCCCTGATGTAAACTCCTATTTCAGGACCCTCTAATACAGAGTAACGTAATCTCATTTCTTCTTTTGTAGGATGGGGTATATCAAAGTTTTTAGTAGTTGCATTTATAGTACCAGTTACAGTTAATGTACTACCATCAAATACTAAATTAGATTCAGCATTTAATTCTCCAGCTGTTCCTGTAGCAGTTGTAACTCTATTATTAGCATCATTTGCAATATTAGCGGGGGGGCCTGAAGGTTGTACGTAAAAACTAACGGGTCTAGCACCAACTGTAACTGCACCTGATGGACCTGTTAGATTAGTTACAGCTAAAGTAACAATATTAGTACCTACTGTAACATCTGTTACATCCCAAGAATAGCTTGAACCTGAAAAAGTAGCAAATACTACTGAACCTACTCCCATAGAACCATAATATGAATCAAAATCAACATCACTAGATCCTACAACATTCCCTGAAGTATCAAATTGGAGAAATGGTACATTATTTAAAACAAGTGATGTTGCTGAAGTCCAAGTATTATTGTTAAGATGGTATTCACCTGCTGCAGGTGTACTAGTAGAAGCTGATACATAAGAGTATCCTTGTTGATAAGTATTTGCCATTGATTAAATTATTTTTATATTCCTGGGGATTTACAAATTGTAAATACATCACCTGTGGATATTGTATATCCTAAATCTCCTCCATTGTAATTTACATTAATTAATACGTTTGCAGCTCCAATTCCTATATGAGAAACTTGATAATGAGTTATTTTATTACTATATGAAATTGAAAGAAAATCACCTACTACAAACCCTTGAAAAAATGATTTTCCATTTACTGATTGTAATGCTGTATTATTTAAAAATATAGAGTTTACATTAGTATCTACAGTTCCAAATGGAGCAGTATAATGAGTACCTGAAACTACTCTATCAAATCCACCTAAACCAGCAGTAGTAGCTGCTACAGAAACATTTGCTCCCATCTTGTAATCTATACAATAAGATGTTGAAGTACTAGGAGCTGCTGCTGCTATTCCTAAACACATTTCTGGGGTACCCGTAATTGAATATTGATTACCTGAAAGGTAACTTACTGAAAAATTAAAAGCACCTGTATTTGCTGTTGTTGATGCTGGGATAACACCTGTAATTGTAAAAGATGTACTATTAGCTCCTATAAATAAAGTTATAACTGAACCTATTCCTATATTACTTAATAAATTATATTGATTATTACTCGCATTATCTTCATTGCTTATAGATATAGAAGTAGTACCATTACCTATAGATGTATCAGGGAATGATCTCCATTTTCCAGCTGTAACATCTCCAGATGTTATATAATCCCAACAACCTACAGTATTAGCTTGAGATCCAGGGGTAACCTGTGAGGCTTCAAAACGACCATCAGCTTGTCTCCACGTAATATAATAACTTGGGCTGGTTTCTTCAGGCAAGTTTGGAGCAAACATACTTTCTGAAAAGTATGATGACCCTGTTACTATAAGTCCATGTTTTATTCTAAATTCGTTAGCCATTTTTTATGTATGTTGGGTATAAATATTAAAATTTAACGAGAAGATTTACAAATTGTAAAACTTTCCCCAGTATCTATTGTATAATTTAAATCTCCAGAAATATAAGTTATAGGGGCAAAAACAACAGAATTATTTGGGTTATAACTAGTATGAAGAAGTTTAAATTTAGTAGCAAATTGCTTATACCCTATTTCTAATACTCCAGAATAATTATTAAGAAATGATAATCCTTTACTTCCATTTAAATCAATAGGATTTAAAAGTAAATTTTGAACATCTGTCATAGTACCTAATGGTGTTGAGTAATGGGTACCTGATACTACTCTATCAAATACTCCTTCACCTGCAGTACTAGAAACATTACTAGCTGCACTACCCATATCATAAATTAAACAATTTGGAGAAGCTCCAGTATTACCTGTTACAATAGCTCCAGGAGCTAAACATGCTTCAGTACCTGCAGTCATTGTAGATTGGGTACCTGATTGATAGGTAACTGATATGGAAACATCATTACCTGAGATAGAAACTCCACTAACTAGAAAATTAATTGTTGAGTTATTTATATAAAGTATGATAATGGAACCTGAGCCTAATGAGGCAAAAAATGTAGATTGATCTACACTGTTACTATCTGTTGTATGAAATGCAAGTTGTGTTGTACCACTGCCTAAACTAGTATCAGGAAATGATCTCCATTCTCCAGCTTGAACATCTCCAGATGTTATATAATCCCAACATCCTATGCTACTTTGAGTACTAGAAGCTGGTTGGGATATTTCAAAACGGCCATCTGATTGTTGCCACGTAATATAATATTGAGGAGATGTTTCCTCAGGTAAATTTGGATCAAACATACTTTCTGAGAAATATGATGATCCTGTTACTATAAGTCCGTGCTTTATTCTAAATTCGTTGGCCATTTTTCACTATCCAAATGTTGATTATACGTATTAACAAAAAAATGCCTCCTGTAAAGGAGGCACTCTTCATTAAAGTTTATTTATATGTTAGAAACTTAACTCTCTAGCTATATAGATTATAAAGTAATTATTACTTGTATCAGCATTAACACCTTGGAGTCTTAATTTACTTCCGCTTAATGTAGCAGTTAATGTTAGATCTGAAGTATCTCCAAAATCAGTAGTCATCGTTTCTGTTAATTTAACACTTGTATTGTTAGTTACTGCCATAAACGTACCACCTCTCATGTTAGTAGCATCTATTGTCATTATAATGTATTCTAAAGTAATACCCATGGATACATTTATAGAATTTACACTATCTAAAATTGTAGTAGTTGTGTTAGCTGTTAACGTTACTTGATTTGCTTGTAAGAAAGCTTTTTCAATTTGTAAAGTATTACCATCAAATGTTAAGTTAGATTCAGCTTGCAGTTCACCTTGTGTACCTGTTGCTGTAGTAACTCTATTATTAGCATTATTTAATATATTAGCTACTCCACTTGTTCCTGATGAACCTGCAGTACCTGAGCTACCTGATGTGCCTGATGAACCACTTGTTCCTGATGAGCCTGAAGTACCTGAACTTCCGCTTGTACCTGAACTTCCGCTTGTACCTGAACTTCCTGATGAACCACTTGAACCACTAGATCCTGATGAACCACTTGTTCCACTTGATCCTGAGGTACCTGATGAACCTGATGTACCTGAAGAACCGTCTGCACCTGATGAACCTGACGAACCTGATGAACCTGATGTACCTGAAGAACCACTTGTTCCACTTGATCCTGATGTACCTGAAGAACCGTCTGCACCTGATGAACCTGACGAACCTGATGAACCTGATGAACCACTAGTACCTGATGAACCACTAGTACCTGATGATCCTGAAGTACCGCCTGAACCTGAAGAACCTGATGAACCTGATGTACCTGATGAACCTGATGTACCACTTGAACCTGATGTACCACTTGAACCTGATGTACCTGATGATCCTGAAGTACCACCTGAACCTGAAGAACCTGATGAACCTGAGCTTCCAGATGTACCTGAAGAACCTGATGTACCTGATGATCCTGAAGTACCGCCTGAACCTGAAGAACCTGACGATCCTGATGTACCTGATGAACCTGATGTACCTGAAGAACCGTCTGCACCTGATGTACCTGAACTTCCTGATGAGCCTGATGTACCTGATGAGCCTGATGAGCCTGATGTACCGCTTGAACCTGAAGAGCCTGAAGTACCTGATGATCCTGACGATCCTGCTGTACCTGAAGAACCTGAACTTCCTGATGTACCTGATGAACCAGATGAGCCTGAAGTACCTGAAGAGCCTGATGAACCTGAAGTTCCTGATGAACCATCTACACCTGAAGTGCCTGATGAACCACTTGTTCCTGATGAGCCTGATGAACCACTTGTTCCTGAACTACCTGAACTACCAGATGTTCCTGATGAACCATCTACGCCTGAAGTACCGCTTGATCCTGATGTACCTGATGAACCACTTGTTCCACTTGATCCTGATGTACCTGATGAACCTGAAGTACCACTTGAACCATCGTTTCCTGATGTACCCGATGAACCACTTGTACCTGAGCTACCTGAAGTACCACTTGAGCCTGAACTGCCTGAAGTACCTGAGCTACCTGCTGTACCAGTTGTTCCTGAAGTAGATGATGTACCAGATGAACCATCTGCACCCGATGTACCAGCACTACCTGCTGTACCTGATGAACCTGAAGGACCTGAAGTACCTGATGAACCTGCTGTTCCTGAAGAGCCTGATGTACCATTTGAACCTGAAGTACCTGATGAACCATCTACGCCTGTTGTTCCTGAAGAACCACTAGTACCTGATGTACCTGATCCTGTTGATGTACCTGAACCACCACCATCACCTGATGTACCAGTTGTACCAGTTGTACCTGAAGAACCACTAGTAGATGATGTACCTGATGAATTACTTGCTCCTGCTATACCTGAGGTACCAGCACTACCTGTTGAACCTGAAGTACCTGAAGATCCACTTGTTGATGATGTACCAGATGAATTACTTGCTCCAGTAACACCTGAAGTACCTGCACTACCATCTGTACCTGAAGATCCTGAAGTACCTGAAGAGCCTGAAGTTTCACTTGTACCTGATGAACCTGCTGTACCAGCTGTACCAGTAGTACCTGAACTACCGTTTGATCCACTTGTACCTGAAGAACCTGAAGTTGTTGAATCTGCGCTTGTACCTGAACTACCTGCTGTACCAGCTGTACCAGTTGTACCATTACTACCTGAAGTTCCTGAAGAACCTGAAGAACCTGAAGTTTCACTTTCACCTGATGTACCTGATGAACCTGCGGTACCTGTAGAGCCTGATGTTCCATTTGAACCACTTGTTCCTGATGAACCTGTTGTTCCTGAAGTTGCACTTTCACCTGAGGTACCTGATGATGAGGAAATACCTGTTGTTCCTGATGTTCCTGCAGCTGGGTCTCCTGAAGTACCTGAAGTACCTGCTGAACCAGTTGTTCCTGAAGTATCTGATGTACCACTTGTACCTGAATTACCTGCTGTACCTGAAGAGCCATTATCTCCTGTTGTACCTGAAGTACCAGCTGAACCTGAAGTTCCTGAAGTATCACTTGTACCACTTGAGCCTGCGGTACCTGCGGTACCAGTTGTACCTGAAGATCCATTTGAGCCTGAAGTACCAGATGAGCCTGATGTTGTTGAAATAGCACTTGTACCACTAGAACCTACTGTACCAGCTGTACCTGAGCTACCGTTTGAACCTGATGAACCTGAAGTTCCTGAAGAACCTGAAGTTTCACTTTCACCTGATGTACCAGAACTACCTGTTGTTCCTGCACTACCACTTGTTCCGTTTGAACCTGATGTTCCGGATGAACCCGTTGTTCCTGAAGTTGAACTTTCACCTGAAGTACCTGAAGATGAAGAAACACCTGTTGTACCTGATGTACCAGCAGCTGGATCTCCTGAAGTACCTGAAGTACCAGCACTACCTGTTGTTCCTGAAGTATCTGAAGTTCCTGATGAACCTGAGTTACCTGCGGTACCTGAAGATCCATTATCTCCTGCTGTACCTGAAGTTCCTGCTGAACCTGAAGTACCTGAAGTATCTGAAGTACCTGAACTACCTGCTGTACCAGCAGTACCAGTAGTACCTGAAGATCCGGTTGAACCTGAAGTACCAGATGAGCCTGAAGTTGCTGAAACTGCACTTGTACCTGAGCTACCTGCTGTACCATTTGTACCAGATGATCCTGAAGTACCAGCTGAACCCGAAGTTCCTGAAGTATCACTTGTACCTGATGAACCTGCTGTACCTGCAGAACCTGTTGTTCCGTTTGAACCACTTGTTCCTGAGCTACCTGCTGTTCCTGATGTTGAACTTTCACCTGAAGTACCTGAAGATGAAGAAACACCTGCTGTACCTGATGTTCCAGCGTCTGCTGCTCCTGAAGTACCTGAAGTACCAGCACTACCTGTTGTTCCTGAAGTATCTGAAGTACCAGATGTACCTGAATTTCCTACTGTACCTGAAGATCCGTTATCTCCAGTTGTACCTGAAGTACCAGCTGAACCCGAAGTTCCTGATGTATCTGAAGTACCTGAACTACCTGCTGTACCAGCTGTACCAGTAGTACCACTTGAACCATTTGAACCTGAAGTACCAGATGAGCCTGATGTTGTTGAAATAGCACTTGTACCAGAAGAACCTGCTGTACCAGCTGTACCTGTTGTACCATCTGAACCAGATGATCCTGAAGTTCCTGAAGAACCTGAATCTTCACTTTCTCCTGATGTACCTGATGAACCTGCTGTACCTGTACTACCACTTGTTCCATTTGAACCTGAAGTTCCTGAGCTACCAGCAGTACCCGAAGTTGAACTTTGACCTGAAGTACCTGAAGTACCACTTACACCATCTGTACCTGAAGTACCTAGTGAAGCTGCCCCTGAAGTACCTGAGCTACCTGCAGTACCTGTTGTACCTGAGGTATCACTTGTTCCTGAAGTTCCTGAAGCACCTGCTGTACCTGAAGATCCATTATCCCCTGTTGTACCTGATGAACCACTATTTCCTGAAGTTCCTGATGTATCACTTGTACCTGATGAACCAGAGTTACCTGCTGTACCTGAAGAACCACCTGTACCATTTGTACCTGAGGAGTTTGAAGTACCTGAAGTACCACTTTCACCTCCTGTACCTGAAGTACTTGAAGCACCAGAAGTACCTGAAGTGCCACTTACACCATCTGTACCAGAAGTACCTAGTGAAGCTGCTCCTGAAGTACCGGAACTACCTGCTGTACCAGTTGTACCACTTGTATCTGAAGTACCAGATGTACCTGAATTTCCTGCTGTACCTGAAGAACCATTATCTCCGGTTGTACCTGAACTACCAGATGTTCCTGATGAACCACTTGTATCACTTGTTCCTGAAGTTGATGAAGCACCTGCTGTACCTGAAGAACCACCTGTACCATTTGAACCTGAAGTTCCTGATGAACCTGAAGTACCGCTTTCACCTGCCGTACCTGAAGTACTTGAAGCACCAGAAGTACCTGATGTACCTGAAATACCATCTGTACCAGAAGTACCTAGTGAAGCTGCTCCTGAAGTACCTGAAGTACCTGCTGAACCTGTTGTACCTGAGGTATCACTTGTTCCTGAAGTTGATGAAGCACCTGCTGTACCTGATGTTCCTTCTAAACCATCTGTACCAGAGGTACCATTATCTCCTGATGTTCCTGAGGTATCACTTGTTCCAGATGTACCTGACTCACCCGATGTACCTGATGTACCAGCATCCGCGGAAGTACCAGCGGTACCTGACGTAGTAGAACCTGATGTACCAGATGACCCAGAAGTACCTGAACCACCAGAAGTACCGGAACTTCCAAATGTAGTTGTACCTGCTGTACCTGAAGTACCTATACCTGAAGTACCAGAAGATCCTGATGTGCCTATACCTGATGTACCAGAAGTACCTGTTCCTGAAGTTCCTGAAGTACCAATAACACCTGTACCTGAAGTACCTGATGAACCATCTGTACCTGAAGTACCATTAGCACCTGAAGTACCTGCTGTACCTCCTGTTCCTGATGCTGCTGAAGTACCTGATGTACCTGCTGTACCTGAACCACCGCCACC
>Ga0181402_1000033_pt1 | contig 43823 bp, 65 predicted proteins | sample 25SPOviralmetaG_FD_130131 | JGI IMG/M metagenome (GOLD analysis project Ga0181402, IMG submission 130131) | Marine viral communities from the oligotrophic San Pedro Time Series (SPOT) site, San Pedro Channel, CA, USA - 25 SPOT_SRF_2011-08-17 | ecosystem: Environmental > Aquatic > Marine > Strait...
CTCTGTAGACGTAATGGTGTCCAGACTATCGGGCAGTTCCACGACGAAATCATTGCACTTGTAGCAGATGGGCGACAAGAGCAGACAAAGCTGCTGATGGAGAAAGCTATTGCAACTCTTAACGACAAGCTAAAACTCAACGTGCCATTGGGTGTAGATGCACAATTCGGCACAAACTACGCAGAAATCCACTAGCCCCCACTTTACTTTAGGCTCACTTAGGGCTTATATATAGGTACAGCCAGAATAAGGAGACCCGACTATGGCTAAGACAAAGAACATCACTGCGGAAGGTACTGTAGAGTACGCTCGCATCTTCTCTGACAACTTTGATGACAACATGGAATACCATGAAGCCACCCGTGGTCAGTACAACATGAACTTCTACCCTGACAATATCGAGGAGTTCATCAACCAAGGTTTCCCAGAAGCTAAGGGCCAATGGAAAACCATCAAGGAAGGCAACCCAAGCTACGGCTCTGGCAAGTATGTCAAGCTGAAGCGTCCAGTCTACAACCCAAACCTGCCCAATGAAGATGGTAGCAAGGGCGTAGAGATGGGTCCACCGAAGGTGCTTAACCGTACCACAGACCCTAATGGTGCCTCTGAGTGGTCATTCACTGAGGATGGTGCTTTGGGTAATGGCACCCGTGTCAAGGCGTTGGTAAAGGTCTACGAAGGCCGTGCAGTCATCGACACTCTTGAGAAGGTTGCTATTCTCGAACATGAGCCTTACGAGGTTGGTGTCAGCGGGGACAACTTCTGATGCAACTCAAAGTCACAGTCACCCGTGACCTTGAGGAAGATGGTGTCGATCAGGTTCTTACCCTAGAGCAGAGCGACATCGGAGAATATGTCCACGACACTCTCCGCTTCTTCCTTGAGGCAATGCAAGCAATGGGCTTCAGCTACCTTGAAGCCCTTCAAGCCACAGCAGGTAGTGGCAACTCTTATTCCTCCGATGACTCCCGGTAGGAATATCTCGAAGACCTTTATCGACGGCGATATAGTTGCGTATCGCATGGCAGCATCAGCAGACTCTAGGGGTTACGACTTCCAGACTGCTGCTGCCAACGTCGATGGGATGATCGAAGACATCATCCATACCGCAATGGATTTTCCCGGCCCCGGATGTTTCAAGGTCTACTTGACGGGTCGGGGAAACTTCCGATACGATATTGCAAAAGCTGCGCCATATAAAGCCAACAGATCAGGCAAGCCAAAACCTGTTTTACTGCCGGAACTACGGCTGCATATGGAAGATAGGTGGAATGCAATCGTATCGGAAGGGGAAGAGGCAGACGACTTAATCTCAATGGCTGTTACACAGGAAGGCCCTACCTCTTGTGTGGCATCAATCGACAAGGACATGCTACAGTTGAACTGTTGGCATTACAACTTCGTTAAACGTCAGTGGAAGTTTGTCGAAGAGTTTGAGGGTCTGCACTTCTTCTACCAGCAAATCTTGATGGGCGATAATGCTGACAACATCAAGGGTATTGATGGCATAGGTCCACAGAGGGCCGAAGTCATTCTTAAAGGGTGCGAGAGCGAGCAAGACCTCTACGAACGCTGCCTAGAAGCCTACTATGGCGACCGGGATAGGGTAGTAGAGAACGGAAGACTTCTCTGGCTAAGGCGACAGCCAGAGGAACTATGGGAGCCGCCAGATGGCAAACGCTAGGTCTTCCAAGGCCAAGGGACGGCTAGGACAACAAGAAGTCCGAGATGCTATCCTTAAGACCTTTCCCCACTTAGAGCCTGATGATGTCAGGTCCACAGCTATGGGACAGAACGGGGAGGACATTCAGTTGTCCCCCCTAGCCCGTAAGAGTTTACCAATATCGGTAGAAGTCAAGAGACGAAAAGACTTCGCAACACTTTATAACTACGTTGACCAAGCCAAGCAGGACGGCAAGCATGAACCTGTAGTCTTCCTTCGGGGAGATAGAAAGCCTTGGTTGGCGGTTATCAGCATGGAGCATTACCTAGAGCTATGTCAGAAGAAATGATTTACTTCGTCTACGGACGAATGGATGAAGAATCCGCTGGCGGCTGGGTAGAACTCTGGGGTGGTAGTTATGGAGACTGTGTGGATTACGTCAATTCGCCACAAGCCCGTCTTGACATTGACATGGGGGTTTACATATCCCACGTTATTTTGGACGAGGATTACGTCGATGCGATTATGGAGGCGGCAGGAGCGGATGGACAAACAATACATTAGTAAGCTGCTAAGTCAGTACGGATTAAGACAGATTTTAGCAGACAGCAGTATTACCATTGTTGAGGCTCTAGAGGTTCTAGAGGAGCTTGGCTTTATCGACTTGGAGCAATATGGGGATGAGCATGGAGCAGATGATTAACATGGCGGTGTTGGTGGGCCTTATGTCCCCCTTCATTATCGTAGGTACTGGTGTGGTTTTAGGATTGACCATTGCTATCTCTAACCTTATGCTGGGTCTGGTGATTGGCCTTATGTCAATCTTTGGAGCAGAACAGGAAGACGAATGATTAAACACGTCACCAAGCAGGAGCTTGTGTCAGCCTTTACTAAGGCTATGGATCAAGTCTACGATCAAGAGCCAGACGTAGAGACGGCCATGCTACGACAAAGCCTTATTATGGAAGAGGCCAAAGAGGTCACACAAGAGCTACTACGGCCTGTCATCAACAAAGTAGCACTCACCAAAGAGTTAGCTGACCTGCTGTATGTAGTGCATGGAACAGCAGTAGCCTTTGGTCTGCCACTAGATGTAGCCTTCAACCGAGTGCATGACAGTAACATGTCTAAGCTGGGGCCTGATGGAAAACCTCTTTACAGGGACGATGGCAAAGTGCTAAAAGGCCCTAACTACCAACCACCAAAGCTGGATGATTTGTTCGATGAGTAATCAACTACCCACCCCCTACCAACAGTTTATTGCCAAGTCTCGCTATGCTCGTTGGCTTGAGTCTGAGAACCGTCGTGAAGATTGGTCTGAGACTGTAGACCGCTACATGGAGAATGTTGTAGGCCTGAGTGTCGGAGAAGAGGAAGCAAGCAAACTCTCCTCTGCTATCTTAGGTCTGGAAGTCATGCCGTCTATGCGTGCTATGATGACTGCTGGTCCTGCCTTGCACCGTGACAACACCTCTGGTTACAACTGTAGCTATCTCCCGGTAGACGATCCTAAGAGCTTCGATGAGGCTATGTTCATCCTGCTCTGTGGCACTGGTGTAGGCTTCTCTGTGGAGCGTCAGTACATCTCCAAGCTGCCAGAGGTTCCAGATACCCTGTTCGACAGCGAGACTACCGTAGTAGTCAAGGACAGCAAAGAGGGTTGGGCCAAGTCCCTGCGTCAGGTACTGTCACTGCTATGGGCTGGTGAAATCCCCAAGTGGGATACCTCTAAGGTACGTCCTGCTGGTGCTAGACTCAAGACCTTTGGTGGACGTGCCAGTGGTCCTGCACCTTTGATCGACCTGTTTAACTTCGCTGTTGCTATCTTCAAGAAGGCACAGGGCCGTAAGCTGACTTCCCTTGAGTGTCACGATTTGATGTGTAAGATTGGTCAGGTTGTAGTGGTAGGCGGTGTACGTCGCTCTGCTATGATTAGCCTGTCTAACCTGTCTGATGATCGTATGCGCAATGCTAAGTCTGGCAACTGGTGGGACAATGAAGGTCAACGTGCCTTGGCTAACAATTCTGTGGCTTACACTGAGAAGCCAGATGTAGAGTTGTTTATGAAGGAGTGGGCTTCCCTTATCGAGTCCAAGTCCGGTGAGCGTGGCATCTTCAACCGTGTGGCTTCTAAGGAGCAAGCAGCTAAGAATGGCCGTCGAGACCCAGAGTGGGAATTTGGCACCAATCCATGCTCAGAGATCATCTTGCGCCCGTATCAGTTCTGTAACCTCACAGAGGTTGTGGTACGAGCCACAGATAACATCGACACCCTCTCTGAGAAGGTACGTCTGGCTACGATCCTTGGCACCATCCAAGCCACCTACACTGAGTTCCCATACCTTCGTAAGGTCTGGAAGGACAACACAGAAGCAGAGCGTTTGCTTGGTGTTTCCCTCACGGGAATTATGGATAACCCTTTGATGACCAGTGAGAATGCTGGCTTGGAGAAGACCCTTGAACATCTACGAAGTGTCGCTGTTAGCACTAACGCAGAGTGGGCCGACCGTCTTGGTATCCCTCAGTCAGCAGCCATCACCTGTGTTAAACCGTCTGGGACGGTGTCTCAGTTGGTTGATTCTGCCAGCGGTATCCATGCTCGGCATTCTGAATACTACATCCGTACTGTAAGGGGCGACATCAAAGACCCTCTGACTGACTTTATGAAGGCCCAAGGTATCCCCTGTGAGCCTTGTGTGATGAAGCCAGACAGCACTGTAGTCTTCAGCTTCCCGGTACAGGCCCCTGATAACTGTGTTACTCGCAACGTAATGACAGCCGTAGAGCAGCTAGAGACTTGGTTGATGTACCAACGTCACTGGTGTGAGCATAAGCCTTCTGTGACCATCACAGTTCGTGATGAGGAATGGCTAGAGGTTGGTGCATTCGTCTACAAGTATTTTGACGAAATGTCTGGTGTGTCTTTCTTACCACACTCTGACCACACTTACCAGCAAGCTCCTTATCAAGAGTGTAGCCAAGAAGAGTACGAAGAACTTGCAGAAAAGATGCCAAAGTCTATTGACTGGTCTGGCCTAGCCCTGTACGAACTAGAGGATAATACTTCTGGAATGCAGACTATGGCTTGTTCAGCAGATAGCTGCGAGATTGTGGACATTACATGAGACACTTAGATTTGTGTTCAGGCATAGGGGGCTTCTCTCTTGCCTTTGAGAGTGAGGGATTTGAAACAGTGGGGTTTGCGGAAGTGGACCCTTACTGTTCTCAGGTCTTGAAGAAGAACTGGCCTAGTGTCCCTAATTACGGTGATGTAAAGGAGATAGCAAATGACACAACAACTCTCCCTGAGTTTGACATCCTCACAGCAGGATACCCTTGCCAGCCCTTCTCTACGTCCGGTGAAAAGCGAGGTGAAGCTGACCCCCGGCATATTTGGCCCGACATCCGGGAAATCGTCCAGTCAAGAAAGCCCTCTTGGTGCGTGTTCGAGAATGTTGTTGGACACATCAATTTGGGGATCGACACGGTGCTGTCTAACTTGGAAGAAGACGGCTACGAAACAAGGCCGTTTGTTATTCCGGCTGTCGCCGTCGATGCTCCCCACAAGAGACTTCGGGTCTGGATTCTGGCCTACACCTCAAGCGGGGGACAACATAAGCAGGGGACACTTGGGAAATCCTTGCGTCCAGAGGCGTATCAAGATAGGAAAACAAGTAAACCTGTCGATGGTGGTTTCAGACAAGTCTGGAAAACTGAACCCAACGTGGGTAGAGTGGCTGATGGGATACCCGACCAATCACACCGAATTAAAGCCCTTGGAAACGCAGTAGTCCCTCAAGTAGCTCGTCGGATTGCCCACTGTATTAGGTTAGCAGCATGATTAACGTAGTTCTAAAGCATCACTGTGGCAGTGATTTGACGACGGTAAACTCGGCTCGGGTCTCCTTTTCTAAGGAGTCCGACGCCCTTTCTGCCAAAGACGAAAAGCTGATCCACTACCTAGCAGAGCATGAGCATACGTCTCCCTTCGGTCATGCCTTTGTGACCTTCAAGGTGGATGCTCCTGTCTTTGTAGCCCGACAACTGGTTAAGCATAAGTTCCTACGCTGGAACGAGGTGAGCCGTAGGTACGTTGATGAAGAGCCTGACATCTACAGCCCTGACTTCTGGCGTACTCGACCAGACAATAAGAAGCAGGGTTCTGGTCAGGCTTTTGAGCGGGATCATCAGCAGTTCCTACAACAGCAGTATGTAGAAATCATGGATCGTGTGCTGCATATGTATGAGTACATGACCGCCTATGGCGTAGCACCAGAGCAAGCTCGTATGATGTTGCCACAGTCCATGATGACAAGCTGGTGGTGGTCTGGTAGCCTTGATGCCTTTGCTGATATGTGTAAGCTACGACTTGGACCTGACAGTCAGTCAGAGACCCGTGAGGTAGCAATACAGATTGCAGAGTATATGACTGACCTGTTTCCTATCTCTTGGAAAGCACTTATGGAGAACGACTAATGCCCTACACTATCATCACTCAGCCCAACTGTCCTGCCTGTCAGAACGCTAAGAAAGAGCTTACGCTTTCTGCTAAGACCTATCTAGAGGTGGACATTACCCGGTATGAGAACCAGTATATTAAGAACCTGATGAAGTGGTCGGGGCTTGACACAGTACCTCAGATATGGAACCATGAGGGAGATTATATAGGCGGCTATAAGGAGCTACAAGAGTATGACAAAGAACTACGCTAAGTTCGATAAAGAACGCTACGACAAGTTTGATGGCCAAGCCAAGGATGCTCTGGTAGACTACCTTGAGCAAGAGGGCCATCATATCAAGCGGGTAAAGGAAGACTACCTTGCTGATGTAGTATCAACTAAGGATGGGGAGACCTTCTACAGTGAAGCAGAGATTAAAACCGCTTGGAAAGAGAGTTGGCCAGCGGACTGGAAAGACCTCCGCATTCCGGGGCGGAAGGCACGGCTCCTACAGAAGCACGCAACGATCACGTTCTTCGTATTTCGTAGTGACGTGCAAGAGTGCTGGATCGTCCGAGGGAAGCAACTGACCTTAGACCAACTCAAAGAAGCCTATGGCCCTAAGATTAGCAAGGGCGAAATGTTCTTTCATATTCCTGTTAAAGAAGCGAAGCTAATTCGACATGACGAAAACGGTTGGACGGAAGTCATCCAAGAAGAACCATCAGCCTCAACTGCCAAAAAGACCACCACTGGAACCAAAGACGGAACGGCAAAAGCTGTACCTAAACGCACTAAAGACCAGTCCACAGACGATAGTGCTGGGACCAGCGGGGACGGGTAAGACCTACATAGCGGCCAGTTATGCCTCTCAGATGTATCTTGACAAGAGCATCGAAAAGATTGTCATCACTAGGCCGCATGTCTCTGTAGGCAAGGAAATAGGGTTCCTCCCCGGCAACGTACTAGAGAAGGCTACCCCTTGGGCTATGCCAACTCTAGACGTTCTGGAACAGTGGATGGGGAAGGGTGTTGTCGAAACCTCGTTAAAGAACGGGAATATCGAGATAGCCCCCCTAGCCCTGATGAGGGGTCGTAGCTTTGAGGATAGCTTTATCATTGTAGATGAGGCTCAAAACATCACCACCCATGAGATTAAGATGTTGTTGACTCGGGTGGCAGAAGGGTCTAAGATCGTTCTTAATGGTGACGTTCAGCAGTCTGATCTGAAGGACGCCAATGGTCTAGCAAAGATCGTTGAGCTAAGTCAGAGATACGCTGTGAACGTACCAGTTATTGAGTTTACGATTGACGACGTAGTTAGGAGTGAAGTATGCAAGCAGTGGATTTCGATATTCATGCAGGAAAAAATCTAGACCTTGGCGATGATGTAGTAGTAAAACCTAGCCACTACACGCAGTACAAGATAGAACCTATTACATTTATCATGGAGAACAGGCTGTCCTTTGAGGTTGGGAATATGGTCAAGTACGCCTGTCGAGCAGGGCATAAGATGTACCCGGATCAGGACTACACTCAGTCCCGTATCACTGACCTACGCAAGGTTATGCGGTATGCAGAGATGGAAATTAACAGGTTAGAGGGTAAGGAAGTCTTATGAGGATCGTAGCCACACTTATTGGGTTGTTGTTTAGCACCGTAGCTGTAGCAGACCCAACAGAGAAAGCTATCGCAGATATTCGTGACATAGCTTCTATCATTGCAGCAGACTACAATAAGTGTGGTGTGGTCCAGATGGAAAAGGCCATCGACTACCTTGGGGCCATGTCCTCTATCGTCACCAGTGAGAACCCTGTAGTTTCTCCTAGTGACCTTGAGATGGCACAACTGATGTTCTTTGAAGAGGCATTCATCATAGCAGACAACTTTGCTAAGACGGAAGGCTGCGACAGGCTGAACCTCTTGATTGATGCCTTTAGGTATGGTATGAACTACAACAAAGATGTGTACGAGTTCTACACTGAGTTAGGAGTGTTATGAAGGCATACAAGCTAAAGAAGTTTACTAAGCTCGTAGAAGATGCTGATATGGTGTATGGCACAGTAAGCCTTAACGCTGCTGTGAGGGTGCCTGTCAGGGTTCGTAAGAAGACCCTGCTGAAGTACCTATCAGAGATTACCCCCGGCACTTGGTCTAATGAGCTTGTGATATACGCAGAAACAGGGACCAGCCCAAAGGGACATAAAACCTTGAAGCTGGTCTAGTCGTTCGCCGTTGATTTGTAGAAGACAGTAAGCAGGACCGGGGGGCAGTACCCCGCACCTCCACCAACTTCCTATGGGGGTGAACTAGGATCGACTGGTGCTAGATGCTACAATGAGGCAACCGAGTGGTTCCGTAAGAACCAACCTTGATAAGTGCTAACAACTATGTTGCACCTTCCCTCGCCGTAGCAGCGTAAGGGACGGGCCTCTGGGGGGCCTTGGAACAGAAGGGAGCTTCGGCTCCTACCCACTCTCCCATAAAAATAATAAGAGGAATATATGAAGAATCTCCTGATTGCCGTCTCTGTCATGGCTGCTGGTGCAGCAACCGCACAAGAGGCCCCGATGTCTGTAGGAAACACCTACGTCGAATTGGGTACTAACTTTGAAGAAGAGACTACCTTGACTGTTGGTACAGGGGTAGGCTCTGGTGCTTTGTCAGCCTATGGCGAGCTTTCTGGCTCTACTGATGGCAACTTTCAAGCACGGGCTTACACAGACGTAGAGTTTGGCAAGTTTGTCGTCACTCCCGGCCTTAACTACGGTTGGGGAGAAGACGGTGGAGACCTTGTAGGCTTTGGTGATAACAACGAATGGGGCGATGTCACAGGTGACCTTGAGGTCGCACTCAAGCCGGGTATCATTGGCGGTGAGTACGTCTTTGCCAATACTGGTGTAGGGGTCGATGGCTGGTCTCTAGAGTGGGATGGTGGCGAAGTAGGCGCTGGCTACAAGCTAGACCTTGCTGAGAATGTCTACCTAGATGGTCGTGTAAGCTGGGGCTATGATGACCAGTTTGAAAGCACTGAGCGTCGTATCACTGCTGGATTCGGCCTTAAGTTCTAGATACTCCAAAATCTAGGCATAAAAGAACCCCCGTAGGAATCAACCTGCGGGGGTTTTAGTTTGTCTGGACTAACCTTATTTCTTAGTTAGGAGTGTTTTGATTAGCCATCCTATCGGGTTAAAGATGGTCCTTAGTATCTCACCGGGAGATGGAAGTATCCAACCCAAGATCAACAGGCCAAGCATAACCCAATTCGTATTAGTGATGTTTATGATACCAGCTAGGGGTACTGCGTCTCCTGCTACCTCTGTGAGTATTTCTGTAGCCTGTTCAATCTGAGCGTTACCAGTAGCATCAGCCAAGAGCGTAGCGCCCTTTGTGGCTAAGCCTATTCCGGTACAGGCGGTCAGAGAGAACAGGACTACGAACAGGGCTGCAAGGATTCTAGTTGTTATCATAGGGCTGTCTCCGAAGAAGCTCTTGTAAGTGCAAGATCGTTGTCTTGGCTTCTGCTAAGGCTTCACGGAGTTCGCCAATTTCTCGGAGTAGTGATTCTTTCTGGTAGTTCAACTTCCCTACTTGTTCGGATAGGGTATCAATCTGGTCCTGCAATGTCCTACGGAACTCCGATCTACGTTCATGCTCTTGTTCGGTCCTCGCTTGAAAGAAGCGCCAGATACCAGCCGAAGATAGAAGTGCAACAATGATTGGCACCCCTACCATGCTCAAGAACTCAATGACCATCAGGTCTCTCCTTTAACTCGAAATGGGGGTAGTCCTTGAAGGTACGCCAGTCACCTCCCCAGACTATCGGAATGTCAAGTATGTCGGATGCCTCTTTCATAGCCTCTGCAATCGGCAGGAAGGCTTCTTTATCCCATGTCACAGGGATTGGTACTACATCAACTGCATGGCCTGTCAGATGCTTAGAGTTCATCGTCTGGCTCTTGCCTGTCTCGTAGTAGTATCTTTGTTCTTCTATTGTTCTCATGCCATCAGTGATCTCAAATGGAACCTCTGATAGAAGTCTAGCAAGGAAAACAACTTCATACAAATCTATATGAATTTCTGCTAAATGCTGCTCAGATCGCTTTGAGAAACCCCCACCGTGGGAAACAGACCCCCCATCGTGGGAAAGTGAGTCTGTCACCCAGAAGAGGCTGAAGAGGGCTACCCAGAAGGCTGCGACGAAAGTTACGAGGGTGGCACGGGCCATTCTACAGTCCTTGGGTCTGTGGTGTTAGCTGGTAGATCACGAAGCTGTTGACGATACACTGCCCAAGCTGCGCTGTCAACTGGTGCGTCTGGCACTTGAGTCCAGTCAGAGTTATTTAGCAGTCTGCGCCTAGAAAGTCTAAGCTCCCTCCAAGCCTTTTTAATAGCTTCCGCAACTAACTGATCTTCGGGTATATCAGTAAGAACTCCTTCTGAAACCATTTTCCCGGTAATGTCGCCTTCCTTGACAAGAGCAGCCTCGTTATCTTCCAAACTGCCTTCTACCTCATCTTCAAAACAAGACATTATTCTTGTGATTTTGCCTGTAGTCTTCTCGTATATGCAATATGTAAGCTTCACCTTTTTACCTCCGTTGCAGAAATATGAGCGGCCTCTGCTGTCATATCACCGCTACCGGAGGTTTGACACTCGGCTACTAGCTCGTACCTAACAGAACCAGCATTGCAATCTTCGTCTAGGTAGCTGCCAGAATAAGTTTCTCTAAGGGCTACAACCACGTTATTAAAGGTCTGAAGCGTATCGTTGTTACCAGATTGCGATCTTTTTAGATCAAACCTTATTCTTGGATCACCACTAAAAGTTTCAGATATTAACGCATCCCAAGACACTAGCACGTTTTCTCCGGTAGCAGTAAACTGAGCAGTCTGTGCTATTGTAGTGGTGGCGAAAGGTCCAGCAATGTTTGTGTTAGACGACAATTCACCTGATTGAGAGTTTGTAATGGCGTTGTTAATAACGTCAGCAGTATCAGAGCGTTTAGAAGTAGCACTAATAAAGCCTGAAGAAGGGAACATAGTTCCTAGATCAGCAGGAGTACCCGCATTGTCGTAGGCTTGAGCCAGAAGGTAGTAAGTGACATTGGGATTGACGCTAAAAGAATGTGACTCTCCTACTACATCTACATACTGTCCTATATTCCAAGAAGCAGAGGTGTTGTAGTAGATTCTAGTAAATCCATAGCTGTCGTTTACTGGATTGGTCCAAGTGGCATTAATAGTGCGGATACCACCCTCTGCTGTCAAACCAGTAACGTCATCAGTACCAGTAACACCCCCACCTACAACAACCTCACCCAAGGCCCCCGGTAGGTTAGTGTTGTCAGACTCAAAGCCTGTAGTGTTCAGTTCCTCATCATAGGTCGTAGTGGTGGTCTCACGAAGCACTAGGTTGACACTTAGCTGGTAGTCCTCAAGACTAAGGCTCCATGCTACAACCTCAAACAGCTTGTCAGTCCAGCCAAAGCGAGTGTTAGTAATGTTTACGTTGTCACCCACCTGTAGTCCAAAGGCTCCAAGCCCGAAGCTACCAGTGATAGTAATCTGACTGCGGTTCTTCTCTAGGGCAATAGTGGCCAGTCTCTGAGCCTCTTCGGGAGTATCAGTGAAGGGCAGTGCCAAGTCCATAGTGCTTTCTAAGCCACCATCAATAGTGACAAAGTTAGTAGCAGTGACCGTAGGGTAGTCAGTGAACTGGTAGTTGGTCTTAGGCCCTTTGAAGGTGCCTCGTACAGCATTAAAGTTGTCTCGACGGGAGTGCCGTGTTGCTACAGACAAAGGAGACCGTAGGTCATCCTCAGTCAGCGTTATTGTAGGTGCTACATACTTGCCAGCTTTAAGACGCCACTTGCCCTGTGCATACCACAGGTATCCAGCACAAGAGGTCATAAGCTGTGCAATAACGTCTACAGGAGGCTGAGAGGTAGTCCAAGCGCCATTACAGGTGTATCTCTTAGGCGCACTTGTGTCCCAGTCAACAGCCTCACAGATACCAGCAGCAGTGCCTACAAGAGTGTCATCAATGTTAGAGGCAGACTCACCAAGGCCATAGACACTGTTAGTCAGGAAGTCTCTGACGATAAGTGCGGGGTTGTCTGACCAAGCTGTAGTGCTAGTGCGAGGATCGAGGACTTTCTTGCCCTTGATAAGAGCAGTGACTTCTGGTAGACCCTCTTCCCATACGTCATCAGCGTAAGTAAAGATGATAGCTAAGTGGGCAATTCCTAACAGTTTGTGGTTAGAAGTCCACTCAGAGCTAAAACCAGTGAAGGAACCGTTAAGGCTGGTAGTGTGTCCACCAGTCACTTGTCGGACTTTGATGTAGCTGTTAAACTTGTTGGTAGCACTGCCTACTGCATTGCCATTCTCATCAATCTCTTGAGCAGATGTTACGCTATCCCCGCTAAGGGTAAGTTCGTACCTGCCCATGTAGATTTTCTCGAACGAGTTAATCTCATGTCCAGCGTAGGCAATAATACGGCTAAGGTTTGCGTTGTTAGTCCCGTGAGCATCATCAAATACTACAACACCACCAATCTTAGTCTGACCATAGACCACTTGGTGATGTAGTGCTGCACCTCTGCGGTTGACGTTATAGCCACCAAACTTAGGCTCTGCGGCACTAGGCCCCATAGCACTAGAGAGAGCATCTGCTGTGGCTTGCTTGGCAAGGTAGCTGCTGGCAAACCCACCAACAAATCCTACGGCACCAAGAGCCAATGCACCAGCAGGGCCACCAGAGATAAATCCTTGGATAGCACCGCCAGCGCCACCAAGAAGACCTCCTACAAGGCTCTGACCCATATCAGTCTCCTATATATTTAGAGTAGATGCGCTCAACTAAACTGAACTTTAGGAACTGCATCAGATTATCGAAAGGCTTGTGGACCTTTGTATTAATAGCCAAGACTGAGACACCATCTTCTTTGAGACACTTCTCTGCAAACTGGATCAACTTAATGCCAGTGCGACCTTTCCTGTAGTCAGGATGCAGGAAAATAATGTCGTTAGAAGCGAACAGGTGGTCCTTGTAGTGCATGTTGTATTGGATGATGACTACAAAGTACCCTACCAATAAGTCACCTTCTCTAGCTGTAAATATCTTTAGTACACCAGCTTGTTCTAAGGTGTGGTAGGCATCCCAGTCTGGGTTCAGCTTGATCTTGTCTTTGTTAAGGGCTATGTCTTCCCAATGCTTTTGTATCAGTGGTCGGATGTCGTCCTCAACCGTAGCTAAGAACTCTTGTTGATACTTCATTCGGGAATAGCCCCCCATATGATCTTCTTGGTCTGTAGTCCTGCTACAAAGTCTAAGCCCTTATCCCCGGCGTGTGCTTCCTTCTGGTAAGCAGAAGTGTAGCGAGTACCAGCAGGACGCTCTAAGGCTACCAGCTTGTTCTCCACAGTCAGGGTAATAGTGCTGGTGTCAGGGCCTTCATCAATGTTCATCTGGTCCATATAGCCAGAGAATATCTCGATGTAGTCTGTGGGGTTGTCCATCACACCAAAGTAAATCTTGCAGACCCGCCCTTGGTATGGTGTAGCAAGAGCCTGTACGAACAAAGAGTTCTCGGATTTGTCAATACCACTGAGGGAAATAGTAGCTCCCCTAGCGGAAATATCTCCGGTCTCTTCAATAGGCTCGATCTGTAAGAACTCCCCTGCACCAGCGTAGTCTTTGCTGTCAATGGTACGAGTACCAATACCATTCCACAAATAGATTGGCTCAGTTTCTAACGCTAGGTCAGTGTCAAACAGAAGATCAATAGCAAAGAACGGCTGAATAACATCAGCCGCCAATGCCGTAGTGATTGTCGAGTTTAGAGACCTGCTCATTTGATTTCAGCTTTAGCCGTTACTCGACCATAGACAGCCAATGCACCACCAGCTACTGTGATACCCTGCATGATAAGGTCTACGATTTGTTGTTGAGAAGCTGCATCTAGCTCAATGCCAAAACTAGCAAGTGCAGTAGAAGCAAGCATAAGCATTACCCCCCACACAGTCTTGGACATGAACCACTTCTTTTGGTCTAACATAATAGTCTCCTGTTTAAGCTAAATAAAAGACAACAGCGCCATCACCGCCGTCGTTGTTGGATTCTGCGCCAGCCCCAGCACCAGTGGGTCGTCTGGAATCTGTGGATAGGCCGGGGGCTGTGGTGGAACCTGAGTACATTGCCCCACTGCTAAAATAGCTACTGTCGTAGCGCCCTGAGCCACCACCACCGGGAGTATAGGCACCGGTGTCGCCATCCCTGCCGCCGCCGCCACCGTAGTAGCCGCCGCCACCACCGCTGCCAGAGCCCCAGCCGTCAGCGTCACCACCTCCGCCACCGTAACCAGCACCACCGGGGTCGCCTGCTGCGGCTCCACTACCACCGCCAGCACCGCCTGCTGACTGTGTGCCGCCGCCCCCTGCCTTAATGTATGTAGAACGGTATGAGCCGCCTGTGGACCCTCCGCCAAAAGCCTCACGACCAGCATCTTGCCCAAAAAATCCTCCACCACCGCCGCCAGCGGCTAGGATGGTATTGCTGATAGTTGTATAGCTGGTTCCTGACAGAATTGCGGAAGCGCCTCCGCCGCCGCCAGCAGGCTCCGTCCCAAGAGTGCCATTAGCGCCAATACCGCCTGTGCCGTAAGGACTTCCTTGTTGACCATTTGTAGAAGCGCCGACGCCGCCCCCACCGCCGCCGCCGCCATAGCCACCGTCACCGCCGTCGCCAGATTGAGGTGCGTGCTTACCCCCACCAGCTACGACAATTCGGTAAGTCCCAGCAATTAGGCCAGTTCCTTGTGCCGACCCTGCATGACCACCTAGACCGCCACTGACGTTGGAAGAACCACCGCCACCAGCCCACATAACCACAACTAAGTTGCTGACAATATCTTCTGGGACAACCAGAGTTCTTCGTCCCGGCGTAGACAATACGAGGTCGGCTGTGGCTAGGTCATAGTCAACGCCACCAACAGTGATGATTGTTGAACCACCAGCAGCAGAAATTGCCGGGAGGACACCCCCCAAAAGAATACTCATGGGGCAGAAACTCCGGCACCAGCAATAATAGCCTTAGTGCTGCTAAGAACAATCACAGTGGCCATGCTTGCAGCAGCTAGGTTTACCGACTCTCGGTCTGTAGTCTCTCCGTCAATGTAGAAGTCAGTAAAGTCCCCATCTTGAATAGAGACTGGTACAGTGTGTTGATTGTAAAGGACCACAATATCCCCGGCTACAAGCTCAGTGGAAAGCGTCCCAAAAGTAATTGTGTGAGCGTCAGTGATTGTATAAACACCAGACTCTGTGATTTCCAAGTTCCCTGATGTACTTGCGTGCTTAGGGCTACGAACATTCTTGTTCAGACTGTCCGCAATCGTCCCGTCAACGTCGAGGCCGTCACTTGTATTTACGGAGATTGAGCGAGGTAGTTTTGCGTTTTCAAGCTGGTTCGTCATATCTTACTCATTGCCTCACTTATACTGCATTAATAATAAAGAAATGCTGGCCTTGTCTACCTTCGTCGGTTGCGGTAATAGTTGTAGACACAAATGCGTCACCAGCCGATGCTAATTTGTAAGCATAGTCCATGTAGTCCTCTGATGCTAGAGGCTCACCATCCACATGTGTCCACCCAGTGCTTGGTGTGAATGAAGGTGCAGGGTTTTGAATGGAGCTGTTTACTGGGCGTCCAGTCAGGAAGTACATGTAAATTCTACCACCTACTGCTGGGTCATCTGCTACAGAAGTAATACTGTTAGACAGAGCAGATGGTCCTTCAGATGATTGGAACTGTTCGGTTGTAACAGTTGTAATTGGACTGTCAGGTCTAAATGCTACCACTATTCCAGCACCAGTATCAGCAACATCCCATGTAAGAGTCCAAGACGATGTTGTTCCATCATATATGATATAATAAGAACCACCAGCAGGATATTCAGCCAGATTGTCATTATCTCCAATTAGAGTCCATCCAGCAGGCGCTCCTGTAATAACGTCATCATCATCAGTAAAGCTAGTGAGAATTAAAAGATCACCAGCAATAGCACCAGAGGGGGGTGTAAATGTTCTTACGGCTTGGCTAGTAGTATTTCTTTGATAGGAAGCAGCAACGTGTGTAAATGCCGTCACGTCACCGCCGCCAACCGTAGCCGTGAGGCTCATCATACTTGCGACTGCACCCATTAGATGCCACTCCCCGTGATGATTGCCACAGTGTCAGAGATCATTGTGATGGTCGCTACAGTATGCTGCTCGATGGCTACAGAGGTTTCACTTGATCCTGTGATGTCATTGCCATCTTTGAACAGGGATGTACTTGCACCGGGGACTACAGCAACACTAGCTGCGGCGGCATAGACTGTAACAATATCGCCTTCGTTTAGGTTGGCACAGCTATATGTTGCAGCAGAACCAGCGTTATAGAGACTAGCACCCCCAACAAGCGTGTGTGTGCCTGTATCCGTGCGAACATCTGCTTTACGAACACTTACTGAGTTTGACCCGTTGGTCGAAGTAATATCGCCAGTAGAAGTAACAGTTCCCGAGACACTAACATTGCCGCTGCTGTCTTCAGACAAGCTGGCAGGGACGTAGGCAGAGCCATTGTACTTAATAAGAGTGTTTGAGGCTTGACTGCCAACGGAAGTATCAGTAAGGTTAGCAAAAGTGCCAGAGATAGTAAACGTGGAGGCGCTTTCTAAGGATACAACACAGACTACATCGCCAGACTGAAGGTTCTCAGAGAAGGTAAGAGTAGTGCCACTAACTGTATAGTCGTAACTAGCACCACTACGCAGCTTAACGCCGTTAAGATACACCTCTATGTGCGTCAGGGCGTAAGACTGGCTCATGGTTACGTTGGCAGAGCCATTAGTAACAGTGGGAAACTCTTCAGACTGAATGCTACTGCTACCACCAGACTGCCCTACAAAGCTAAGTTGCCCAGAACCGTCTGTTTTGAGGACGTGATTTGCGGAGCCGTCAGCAGTAGGCCAGTTAAGGCCGTCCAGTACAAGCTGGCCAGTACCGCTTGGGGTTACTGTAATATCGGTGTCGGTGGTGCTAGTAATGTCACCAGCACCAACAACCAAACCGTTCTTTACTTTGAAGTCTTTATCGTTTGCCATAGGTTCACTATCCCCCTAGTTAGGCGTTAGTTCTTGGAAAAGACCAGAGCGGTCTGAAACTTGGTGGAAGTGGTCGAAGCTGGTGTTACCAGAATGCGCACGTTTCCAGCGTTAATGTCTACATCGTAGGTGGCCAGAGCAGAACCCGTCAGAACCTCACCGAACTCCGTAGCATAGGCGTTAGTGCCATCATGCGTAACAAGGAGCTTGGTCAGGTGACGGTTACTGCCTTGAATTGCTACAACATTGACTTCAGCAGATGCGTAAGTTGTAGCAGAAAAGTTCGTTACCAGAGAGGTCTGCGTAGTTGATGTAGTGGTAAGAGTTTCACTGAGGTGAACATGCTGCCCTTGACGAAGCTCATCAGATACGGTCAAATGCTGACCAATGGTTACATCGTCTGGCAGAGCAAAAGTGACAGTGTTGTCAGAGATAGCGGTAGAAATCTCATTGGCTGTACCAGTAAAGTTGAGGGTCTGACCACCAGCAACACTGTCGTCAGAACCACTATCACCACTAATAGTAAAACTGGTAGCAATAGCAGAGGTCGTAACATTAGTAAGGCGACCTTTAGCATCTACAGTGATGACTGGAACAGCAGTCGTACTGCCATAGGTGGCCGCAGTTACAGCAGTGTCAGCAAGAGAGTATGTTACAGTACCGGAGCTTTCAGCTACAGTCAGTTGGCCAGAGGTTGCAGCAAAAGTTGCAGTATCACCAGAAGTGAGGTTAGTAGTGTTAGAACCGTCCGAAACCGTAAACAGGGTGTCATTGGCGTTCAGAAGGCTGTAGAAGTTAGTTCCATCTTCCGTAACTTGCCACTTGTCACTTGTTTCATTCCAAATAAACTGCACGTCAGTAGACGAACCACGCTCAACCAAAAGGCCAGCGTTCTGAGTGGGTGCTGCGTCAGAGGCAAGGTCGGAGTTAAGGCGAATGATGTTGTCGCCAATGTCAATCTCGTTCGAGTTGATGGTCGTGGTAGTGCCTTGTACAGTCAGACTACCTTGAATAATCACTGTACCCGAAGTGTCGTTATCACCAGCCGGGTCAATGTAGAAAGTGGTTGGGCCTTTGATTTTACCCGTACCACCGATGGTCAGGTCGTTGGCAATGGTGACATCGTTGGGAAGCCCAATAGTCAGGGTGTCAGTTGCAGATACAGCAACGTCTACCTCATTGCTTGTGCCGCTTACAGTGAGGGTATCACCAGAGGCAATGGCCTGAGTGGTGCTGCCATCACCGATGGTCCAAGACGTGTAGAGGTCAGAGTTGCTGTCTACATAGTCCTTAACCGCAGCACTCGTAGGAAAGTTATTGTCGGAGTCGTTGTTGGCAATGCCCTCAGACTCGATGGTTACGGCACCAGCAGCAAAGTCACCAACCTCAAGGTCAGGGAGCCTAGCGCTGGCCAGAGTACCTGCGTTGATGTTATCTGCGCTTTGGTAGTAGGAACCCTCTTGACCGTCAAGGAGGTCTGCATTAAGGTTCTGTACTACAGTAGCACTGGCTACAGTAAACGGCGCAGTGCCAGAAGAGACTGTTGACTTAACCTGTCCGGTGACTTGAATAGTGCCGTCAATCTGAACATTGTCTGTGTTGTTGTCAGTGGTCTTGTTTACTAGAACCCGGCCCTCTGACTGTAGTCCATTCTTGACTACGAATTTTTTATCTGCCATTAGATTGTCCTCGTTTAAGGCTTAATAAGTGTCTTTAAGACTTTGAAGTTTGTAGAGTTTGTAGAGGTGGGAGTAGCATCAATATGGACAGTGCCTGATCGAATGTCTGCCTCAAAGGTTGCTAACGGGTTGGAGCCAGTAAACAAGTTACTGTATTCGGTTGTGTGGGCTACAGAAGTGTTGTGAACCACACTAAGCTGACTGACTTGAATTTCACTTGTCACGTTATCCTTAACTTGGATAATCAGCTTACCAGACCGAAAGTTGGATGCACTGAAACTCGCAACAGAAGTAGCAGAGGTTGTGGTGAGAGTGCTTTGTTCAGCAGAGGTCTGCTGGATGTTGTTCACCTCAAGAGAGTCTACAACGGTGTCATCTGCCGTCAGGTTCCCGACAGTGATGTTATTGGTGGTTGTGCTGCCACGGCCAGTAACATCATCAAGGTTGTCAGATACACCAGAGACATTGACAAAGCTGAAGGTATTGTCCCCATCGGCTGAGAGAAGTCGGCCTGTGGTTGCGTTGGTTGTGTCTACATCGCTAAGGCCAGACAGCAGGGTAGTCCCCGCAGGACCAGTTGGGCCAGTGTTACCTTGGGGGCCTGTCTCACCCCTTGGGCCTACAACGTCCAGCACAGATAGGGTCACTGGACCCTCTGGCGTTACGTCTAGGTTAGCGTTCTCAACTGTGAGAGAGAGTTCGTACTTTGCCATCAGACCCTCGTAATATCTTTGATTACATTAATCTTGAACGTCTCAGAAGAACTGGTCTCACTGTCGCCATCAATAAGTTGTACGTCGCAATCATACTTACGGGTATCCCACTCTGATGTAGCAGTAGCGGAAGCAGCTAACTGGAATTGACCAGCGGAAGCATCAATCAGAGTAAAGGTAAGACTGCCGTTAAAGTTGTTGGTAGTCAGGAGAGCATCTGTGGAGTCTCTCAACTGACTGGTGATTGTGTAGTTGGTGATGTCCACAGCCGTACCATCCCTCTTTAGCTGGAAGGTAAGCTCTAGTGTGTCACCCTTCTTATGAGTGATGGTTGTCATTTATTTATTCCTACTAAGTTAGGTCTAAGGCTGCTAAGGACAGGGTATTACGAATGCCACCATCGTCCACTTCAGCCGTGGTGTTTGTATAAACTGTGCCACCAGACTCAATAAGGTACGCATAGTTAGGCTCGTCAGAGTTGTTCACCACTGTCCAACCAGAAGCACCTGCTGAAATGCTAAGAGTACAGTCGTTGTAAGTGCTGTGTTCAGGTCTTCCAGACCCTGCTGCCCAATTTAGCCTCATGCCGTTAGAAGGGACGTTAGACAGACCTGATAGGCTAAGGGAGATGGCGGAAGTGGAACTCTCGGAACTAGAGCTAACTGAAATGTTAGATATTGGCGCAGAAGGTCTGAAGGCAGTACAGCGACCAGAGTTTGTATGCGATGAACCCCCAAAGGTAACAGTTACAGAAGTAGCACTGCCATCATAAATCAAGTAGGAGTAACAAGCGTTAGGGTTTATCTGTTGAGCAGTCTCATATACTGTAGCAGCGTTACTGTTGCTATCCACCACTGTGACGCTTGGGAAAGTTGATCTAATAACACCCTCAATCATCAGCAAGTCGTTAAGCTGTGCTGAGGAGGGAATACCGATTGTAACAGAATTCGATTGTGTTGTGTTGTATACCGTCTCTGTTGCTACATAACTTAAAGAGTCAATAGTTGGTACTTTATACCCCATCATCAGTGCTTGTGCTAAGGCCATTAGCTAAGTCCCGCACCGGCAATAACAAACACGTCAGCGTCCGCTACATCAGCTACACACATGATGCTACAGACACCATACTGAGCCAGAGTGCGGTTTCCTGTGTTGGAAGTAGCAGCCTGTCGAAGCGTTACGTTAGTGCCTTGAGTTATGGTCAGATTGCTTGTGGAGTTGTTGTAAACGGTGACTACATCGCCTACAGCAAATACGTTAGCAGGGACAGTAACACCAGTGCCAGTGGGACTAGAGATAGAAATATGGTCACCAGCGTCATTGATGTCTAGGGTGACAGTACCTGTGTCAGTGTTCTGTGGTATATTGCGGCCACCGTCAGCACCATCAGCACCATCGGCTCCGTCAGCACCATCGTTACCAGCAAGGCCTTGGATGCCTTGAATACCCTGATCTCCTTGGGGACCAGTAGCCCCCGCAGGGCCAGTGGGTCCAGCAGGACCAGTTGCCCCTGCGCCATTTAAGACGCCTACAGTAAAGCCCTGTTCCCCTGCTAGGGTGGTTCCTGCAAGGGACGTATTAACTGTAGCAGTAAGATTAAACTTAGCCATTGTTATTCTTCGTCCCTCGTAACATCTTCAAGAACAGTGATGGTAAAGGTCTCAGAAGAGCTTACCGAGTCTGGTGTAGCAGAAGTGTCAGTAAACTCTACGTCTACGTTCATCACACCAAGAGGCCAAGACTCTGTTGCCAACCTACCATCTGCAGGAGTGGGGGAGTAGGTAGCTTCACTTTTGAAGTGGAACAAGCCACCTGTGGCATTGGTCTTCACCATACTGCCGTTAGTAGCATCCCAATAAAGGATAAGAGTACCAGCAGCATTTCTAGCTTGCGCTCGGATATTGAAGTTAGTGATGTCTACAGCTACATCGTTTGCTTCAAGTGTGAAGTCTAGCTGGAAGGTATCACCACGTTTATGATTAATGTTAGCCATTATATTACCTCAACAGCATCAAATGAAATGCCATAAGTGCTGGCATTATTAATAGACCAAGAAGTCAGGCCAGATGTCAGCCTAAACTTCCCTGTAGTAGATTGATGGACTACGGAAGTACCAGAAGCCACAGTGCCTCGAATATGAGGCCAAATGTCAGCAGTACCGTCACCATTAGCGTCCCAGTCTACGGTGTTAAGAACCTTGTGCAGAGTTCTGCTTGAGTCTGTCCCAATTTGGATGTAGTCGCCGGGGAGAAAGACGTTGCTTTTAGCAGGACCAGCGCTCTTAGTCAGGGCTACAGTCTCATCCCCAGCAGAAGCAGCAGAGTCTAGGGTTACAGTGGTCCCAGACAGGATAGTTCCCCTCGGGGTAGCCATATTAGGGTCTCCCAGATAGAAAGTGCCGACAGGCCCCTTGAGGGAAATAAGGAAGGCAATCCACTCTTCAGCAAGGTCTTTACGGACAGGAGGGATGCTTACTGATGCTTCCCAACGCTGACCCTGATGCTGGACTACCTGTTGCTTGTAGGTAAAGGGGGACTGGCTTACACCAACTACGTTGTTAGCTCGTAGCTCAATCTCACCGATACCGATTGTAGTGGGAAGGGATAAGGGGTAGGTAATAGCCATTAGCCAAAGGCCCTTCGCATCTGACCGCCTCGTTGACGGGAATTAATAATCTTCGCCTCAGTCATCTGGGCGATCTTAGGTGCAGCTTGTGCAATAATCTTCTTGACAGACTCATCACCGTTAGCAGAGAAGTTGAAGGTCTGGTGTACTGTTACATTGCCACCGCCTTCTACACCCAGCTTACCATCAGAGCCTCGCTTCAGTGGCATGATAGCCTCTGGACCGGCCTCGCCCATGAGACCAGTACGACCACCGGACATACCGAAGTAAGTAGGAGAGCCTACAACACCACCGTTAGCGAACGGTATTATGTTACCGGAACTAAATGCCCCACCTTTCTGGAACCCGAAGATAGAGCTTACGATGCCTCCTAAAGCACCTCCACCAGACTGAGCGCCAGAGATAGAGCCAGAGATAGACTTAGTTAGGCTATCAATCAATGGTTGCCAGATAAGGATGTCCATGATCTGTTGGATGATGTTCAGTGCCATATCTCGGAAGGCTTCAGAAGCAGTCTTAGTGCCGTTTACAATACTCTTCAGTGCGCCTACAGTCTCACTGGCAAGGCTCTTAGACACTGCTTGTACTTTCTTCTCAGCCTCTTCTAGCTTCTTAGTAGCCGCTGCTTGCTCTTCCGTCTTCTTAATGTACTCTTCTTTAAGGGCAATGATGGTGTCGTACTGAGCAGCTTGCTCTTCACTGAGGTCTGCTCTGGTAGCGCCCATCTGCTTCTCAAGCTCATAGATAAACTTTGTAAGCTCTGCCTCTTCTTTAGACAGACCGATAAGGGAGATTTCATGTCGAAGTTGCTGTTCGGTAGAGTCAAGAACTTTTTCGATGTTCTCTTGATACTTCTTCCAAGCCTCTACCTGTTCGTCAAGCTGCTCTGTAGTGTCTCCGGTAGCTTCCCCTGCTTCCTTCATAGCCTTCATAAGGGCTTGGATACTAAAGGTTCCGGTAGAACCTACTTCAGCAAGAACAGTCTTGAGCTTCTGATAAGCTGCCATCCCCTTTGATGAGAATGGGCCAGTCTCCGTCGTTAGTTGGTCAGCAGCGCTGTCTGCCCGTCCCGCTGATCTACGAATGCCAGCAGCAATTTTACTGGATCCTCTGCGGTCGTAGACCTCTTGCTGGATAGAGCGATTGCTGGTGACATCCATCGCCAAAAGGTCAGCCTGATAGCCAGAGCCAGCGAGGTTTGTCCCGGTTAAGCCTAACTGGTCAGCAAGAGGTAGATTAGAAATCTTACTAAAGAGGTCATCAACACCTCTATAGATGGTCATCAGAACACCGTTAAATGCTTGGATAATGCCATTAAGAGCAGCTACACCAGCGTTCTTTACGCCCTTCCAGAAGATAGCAAAGCCAGCTTCAGCACCTGATTGCCAGTCATGCAGAGCATCAAACATATTAGCTAGGCCACTCTTGAAGTCAGCCTCTACTCGTAAGATAGCTGCTGTTAGAGAGTTTCCAACCCCCTCAAAGACAAACCTAATGTCTTCTCCAAAACCGTTGGCGACATTTCCAAGCAAGGCAAATGCCTCTGCAAAAGAGCCTGTAGCCTCCCTTAGCTGTAGCATCTTATCCAGAACAAAGCCAAGGCCAACAGCCAAAGCACCGATACCTGTGGTAATAAGTGCCGACCTGATTATCTTAAAAGCGTTAGCGCCTACAGTCCCGAAGGTTGCCATAGCAAAGGTAGCCGCCTTAATCCCGTAGACAATCCCCAGTCTACCAAGCCACACAGCAGCAAAAGCCGTTGCGTATGCTATAATCTTTTGTAGGTTATTGGCGAGAAGGTTAACAGCAGACATGGCCACGCCAGAAATAGCGCTGAATAATTGTCTCATAAGAGTGGCTATAGGCTCAAGCTCACCCTTGAGCTTTGCCATCTCATCAGCCGCAGCGCCAGTACCAGTCTCCATCTGAGACAGTGGAGCAGCAAAGGCTGTAAAGATCGCCAACACAGCACCAGCAATAGCACCCATAGGGCCAAAGATACCGAGAAGCTGTGAACCCTGCTGACCAAAGGCTACGAAGGCATTAGTGCCACCTTGAAGCTGTACTGCAAAGTCACCAACCTGATAACCTACTTGCTGTAGTCCAACAGAACCAAAGCGCTTAAAGCTACGAGTACCCTGCACAAGAGCAAGGTTCATACGTTGTACTTGCTTGGTAGTGTAGCCGTATTGAACCCCCAACGATTTAAGAGCCGCATTTGCTTGACGTTGGCTGGCTACACCAAGGCGTACTGCATCGTTCACTTGCTTCAGCGCTCTATGAAACTCTCGCTCCTTGCGGATAAGCGGGGCAAGGTCTTTAGCCAGTCTGTCGTTGGCAGACGACAAACTCTCAACTTGCTGCTCTGCTCGTTTTAACTCTGAAGAGTCTACGGTGATCTTAATATCAGCCATTCATAACCCTCATGTAAACTAAGTCAAGCCGCTTTACTGCTTCTACTTCTCTGGCAGATAGGGGCGTCTGAGTTAGTTCCTTCCATGCTTTGATTTCTTGGTATGTTATCGGGTTAGGGCCACTGAAGCCTGATGTCCTTGCAGACGATAAAGAGAAAAAGGCAGACCAGAGATACTCTAGGGAAATAGGGAAGTCGGGGCCTTCTAATTCCTTTGGAGTACGTCCTGTCTGCCTTTCTACTTGCTCTAAGTGTTCTAGTTTTGAAGCGCCGTCTTGACTCTTGGATAGGTCGAAGCTCCATTCAGCATACTCGACCAGTTCGTCAATTAGGCTTGCGTAAAATCCAGAGTTTCATTAATCGCCTCTTCAAGCTGGTCTTTAATCCAGAAATACTCGGTGTAGATTTCCTTAGCCTTGACTACAGAGAGCTTAGGGCTTTCACCATCGTAGGTGATGTCCCATTCCTTTGTAGCCTTAGCTAGTACGTCGATAGACGACTTCTCTAGGTCAGCAGCAGAGATTTGTACTTTCTTGCTCTTCTGCATCTGTGCTAGTCGCTTATCGGTCTGCTCATGCACCAGCTTCTTGTACTCCTTGGAGTGTGGTGCATGGAGAGTGATACTCATCTCACGCTTCTTAGTGCCTTCATTCATCAGAGGCTCTAGGGTATTTGGATGTACCAGAATAACTTCGATTGTGTCGGAAGTTGGGGTGAGGTTCTTCAAATCCATTGTCGGGTTCCTTTGGGTTAGTTCGGGTTACTAAATGAATGAGAGAGGGAGCCACCCGACAAGCTCACCTCTCTCCCCTCGGCCAAGGGATTCTTATGTCGTAGTGATCTTAAAGAGAGTATCGTTGACTGCACTCTCGTAGAGTCCTACGAAGGAAAGGTTAATGATACGGGAGTTAGGGCCGTCTACCGGAATGTCACCAGAATTAAACTTAACCCGTGGGATAAGGAACGTCATGGTGTTAGTGCCATCACCAACCTGTGCAGAAATAGAGCTTTCTACTTCGCTAACAAACAGGTTCTCAAGTGTGGTCAAGTCCTCAACATAGGCGGTCAGAGTGCCTTCCAGAACTGCTTTACCAAACTCAAGCTGAGGTGCAGAGTCACTGCCTACTACAAAGGTAGGAGCAAAGGAGTTGGTCAAGGTAAAGTCAAGACTGGTTACGATGGAAACGGCAGAACCGCCAACAGAGATAGTACCACTGTAGGAATCATAAGGGACTGGCTCCGAGTCATCAACAGCTACAGCAGTAGCAGCGGTCTCAAGAGACATATCCTTGCCTACCATACCAAAGGTAGTTGTTACCATCTGGTTAGGTGCAATAGACACCCCCATAGTAGAAACAGTCATACCCGTAAACTTACGAGCTTTGTCAATGTCCTTGAACTGGTCTTCAATGGTGAAGTAAGAAGGAGTGGTGCCGATACTAGCACCACCCGACAGTGCGTCACTGGTCATCAGAGCGGACTGGATCAGAGAGTCGTAGGTGCTGTTACGAAGGTCTACAGAGATGTCACCAGCTACCGTCTTGTTGCCGTGACGGTCAACTCGGTCCATGCGGTCTGGCTGAATTTCATTGCCCTGTACACGGTCCTTAGACAGGTTTAGAGAGTGGCTGTTAAATGGGAGATTGGTGTCTACTGTAACTGCTGTGCCAAAAGCACTTTGAGCGCCGAGAGCAAGCTGTGAACGAGAACCTTGTGCGAAAGCCATTTGCTTCCTCCTTAGTTATAAATGTAGAACCCGATGTTCACCGGGACATAATAAAACGGAGTGTCTAACCCGCCACCTTCTCGTTCGGCATAGTCGATAGACACAAGAATAGTCTCAGTATCACTGTTAGTGTAAGAGACATCTGTGGTCGCTTCAAAGGCATTAAGCACCTTGTCCGCAATCTCATCTGCTGCACCGGGACCATTGCCCTCTGCGGCGTAACAGACTACGGTGAATACTCCACCATAGCGTTGCTGGGGATTTAAGCCTCGTACAGCGGGTCTACGAGATTGAGGCACAAAGAACGTCTCAACATAGGAAGTGCCGTTGGTGCGGTCAAAGGAGACGTTCTCATGGGAAATAGCTGGGATACCGGATACGGCGGCTAGTTTAGTCTCTAGGGCTGCACGAATGTCTCTGTATATACTAGCCATGCTTACCTACCGTGTTGCCGAATAATCTTGTCTACGATCTGCTTCTTCCGCTCAACCTCAATAGCATGAGGCGCACGGTTGATGAAGTAGTAGTTACCAGCTTGAAGGGCAATACCCTCTCTAACTGAACCGCCGGGGCTACCCACCTCTACGGTCTTCTTGATGTCGTTCACTAGGCTGTTGAGGCCCTTGCCTCGTTCAGCGCCTTTGTCACGACCTCTTGGCCTATTGTCGGAAGACTTGCTACGGCCTCCACCAAGGTTGTCCTTGAAGGACCAAGAGTTGACGAATGCACCTGTATCTACAGGAGAGGCCAGAACAACCGTCCTAGCCACGTCAGTCATCTTGCGCTCTACAGCGTCTTCGAGCATCTCATCAATCTCTGCCAGCTTAGCCTTAAGAGAGGGGGAGACTTTTAGCTTGGGAACTGCCATTACTCGAAGGTCTCACAAAGGTAACAGACAGCCTGACCACCACTAAAGATGGTACGAACGGTAGTAATATTTACCGTATCTCCATTCCCTAAAATCTGGTCTTCGTCATCAGGGGTAGCTGAAAGACCTTTAGCGGGAATGACACAGGCTCGTCTGCCTTTCCTAGTCTGATTGAGGTCAGAAATACCCTCTGCTAGGTTATAAAAGTATCCAGTAAAGGAATAGTCCGTAGTCGCACTTCCACTAACAGTACCAGTGGAAGCATTGTAAGTGCCTCCGGTGGTGACCTTGCGGAGTGTAAGAGTTTCGCCAAAGTCTTGGACCAACTTCAAAAGGTCACTTGCATTAAACGACATGGACTATTCCTCACTCGTAATCCGCAGAACCGTTGTAGTTCGGTGGGTTGCGGAAACGATCCCTGCGGAAAGATGGGGTGACACGATCAGTGTCTTGTCTTACCACAGAGATAGTTGCCTTACTGAGGCCCCCAGCTTTGACGCCGAGACCGGACTGTCTTTTGGACTCAGACTCAAGAGTTTCCGCAAGGGCCATGTAATGGGTGTGAAGATCAGAGTAACTAGCGCTAAGAGCGCCATCAAGCTCAGTGTCAACACGGCGGCTATACTTAGCTGCAATAGCTCGGCAGCAATAAGCACCAGCCTCATAAACATTATTACTGGACTCAGTAAGAACAAAAGCAATTTCATCGTCTTGTACCTGTACGTCAAGTGGATCAGTGTCACCTACGAGAAAACGTACTGCATTGCGACGGCCTGTCGCAGTGGTGGTATTAAGATCGTCAATATCGTAGGTAAAGTCTGACACTATGCTTGCTCCCAATCTGACCAAGGGCTGTTACGCCAAGTACGGATATGACCACGTTGTTTCTTCGTGACCGTAGAAGCCTTACACTTCTTTGTGTTGTATTCACGTTCTGTCTTGGTGAACAGCTTGACCTTAGTGTTAATGCTATCTACAATAACCTTAAGTTCATCGGGGCCTAGTTCATCGAGACCGTCTCCTACTACAACCTTCTGGTTGGATTCAGTCGGAGCCTCCTGCATGAGGAGACCCCGGTTGAATAGAGACATAACGTCTTGCCAAGGGATGCTTCGCTGTTGCCAGTCAAAGACATCCCCTCGCTTCCATTCGGTTCCATACCCCTTAAACTCTTGTTTAACGAGTTGGACCCAGTTGAGTTGGAAAGGAAGAAGAGAGTAGTCGGGTGTCATACTCTAGTCCCTTATGCTACACAGTCAGCCCAGAAGTAGCCAAGCTCAGAGCCAACCATCTTCATCTGGTAGGACATCTTCACTTGAATCATCTCAGCAATCTGCTGACGCTTGAGAGCGTCGTCAGAGAAGGACTCAACGGTGATACCAAGGTTGTTAGCACCCGGAATGCTGTTCCATGCGAAGGTCAGACCAGCCGCAGGAGACATCAGACCAGCAGAAGAAGGGGTGTAACAAAGCATTGCAGAGTCACCACCGATGAAGGAGGTAGATTCAGCGGCACCTTCAGCAGCAGTGTTCTGGACAGACTCCATGACGTAGTAGTTTTCTACCTCAAAGATTTCAGCCAGCTTCGCCTTGGTTACGAGTGCTGTGTTAGCAACAGTAGCACCACCGCTCAAACGAGCGATAATGTCTGCGTTGTTTACCAGAGCATCGTGCGTCTCACGACCTACAACCAGAGTGTTCGGACGGAAACCGCCAGAAGCAAGCTGGATAGTACGAGAAGCAAGGGTTACGTCCTTAATCGGAGTAGAACCTGCGTTGTCCCACTGATTGGAGCCGGACAGAGTGCGGTCAGTACCCCAAACACCAGTCGTAAAGAAGGTGTCAGCGAACTGCTTCTCACGGTGGATCATCAGACGCATAGCCAGCGTTTGAGCGCCAGCAGAACGAATGTCCAAAGCAGCATCTTCGTTAGCAAGAGTTTGCTCATCGAAATCCATACCGAGACCGTACACGTCAGCAAAGTAGCTGTCGCTGGAAACCGACATGCCGATACGCTCTACTTCGGTACGAGGTGCGAGCTTCTTGACATCGCCAGTACGGTTCATGTCAGCACGGCTGTAAATGTAGTATTTGTCAGACTGCTTGTCTACGCCTACAGTAGGGAAGACTTTATCTGCAATGAAGTTTTCCTGAGACTGAGCGTAAGCCAGCGTCAGGTTGGACAATGGTGCATCAATATGCACGCTAGATGGGGTCAGCAAAGGCATTTTTATTTCTCCTGTTTGCTATTCAATTACGCAGCATCTGCGCCAGCAGGCTTCAGAAGTACCGAGATGATTTCGCCAGCACCACCAGCAGCCTCAAGAGCGTAACCCAAACGGGCTTCGCCAGAAGCGGCAGGGATTGCTTCGCCAGCATCATCGGTGCTTACAGCAGCACCAGCGGTAATAGCTTCGTTGGCTTTTACCATTGCGATACCGTCAACTTGTACGGTAACCATTTTGCCAGCAGCAGCAGCACCGTAGGTAACGCCAATAGCGTCGTCACCAACAGTGGCTACATAAGCAGCCTGAGCATCGTTAGAAAGGGTCACAAAAGTGTGGGCCGTCAAGGTCTCGTCTGCGACAAGAGAAATAGTGTTAAAGCGGCCAGCATTCGTCGCCATGATTTACTCTCCTTTGTAGAGCTTGGAAATGAGCGCCTTGCCTTCGTCGGTCTTGGCTACAGCAGCGTATGCTTTAGCGTAGCCAGACTTGGCAATAGCGTTTTCGTCCATGTAGGACTTTACCATAGAGTCCAGTTTGTCCTGTGGGGAAGCCATATCAGCTTCTACAGAGGCTTCACCGATCTCTTGCATTGAAGCACCCATAGCAGCATCAGCAGCTTTGAGGGCCTCTACGATTGCGTCGTCTTTAGCTACATGAGCCAAGAGCGTGGCCGCAATTTCGTTGTCGAAGTTAGGCAGGATTTCGTCAGCTTGCTTCTTAAGCTCGATATGACGCTTAGCAATCTCTGCTTCTTCGAGAGCTTTGAGGACGGGGGCCGGGATGTCAGACTTGACAACCTTCTCACCGTCAAATTCTACATACTCAGGCTCTTCAGCCTTCGTAACTTCTTCTTCGGAAACAACATAACCGTTGTCTTCGAGGGCCTTGGAGAGGCGGGAGACTTCTGCCTTAAGAGCGTCAACTTCAGCCAAGAACAGTTCGGACTGATCTACAGCGTCTTCTGTTACTTCAGCTTCATCAGCTTTGTTAAGGCGAGCCATAAGCTCCTTCTTCTCTTCAGCGGACATCTTTTCGAGTTCTTCCTTAGCCTTCTTCATGGCTTCGTCTTCACCCATGCCCTTACCCATGTAGTACGACTTACGCTCATCGAGGTAAGAGTCGTACCCTTTTTCCATGTCTTCCATGCTTTCGTCCCTTTTAATAAGACAGATTGTAGCGGCTTGATTAGCAGGACGGTCAACAAGTGACAATTCGTCCAACTCCAAGTCGAGTAGGATGTTAGTCATTTACTTCCTTCCTCTTAGCTTTGCCGCCGATAGAAAAGGCCGTAAGTTGGCCAGATTTTACCAGAGACCAGACCTCATCATCGAATACCTTCAATGCTACGATCCAACCTTCACGGCTACTGGAAATGCCCAAGGACTCACCAATCTCATTAGTGAGAGGCATCGAGTGGACAACTTGACCCACCTGATCCCCCTTGTGCATCATCTTACCAACACGAATATGCTCCATGAATTTATTCACGGCCTTAACCATAGTGTCGGCTTCAATTACATCACCTTGGCGGTCTACCAGAGGCTTACCGTCTTCAGTGATGACCGAGGCCCAACCGTAGACAAGACGTTGTTCGTCGTCTGTCTTAAGGATTTGACCCTCTAGGTTCGTTTGCTCGGAATCGTCTTTAGCGAGCATATCGCTCACAGAAGAACCAGACTCCCACATTTTACAGGACCAATAACCAGCAGTGGTCTTATCAGTCTTGCTGTCGCAGTTGTGTCTAGCCCGGAAGTTAGCACGGGCCTTTGGGTCGTCACGACGGATTTCCATAGTGGGGCTACCAAAGGTAACCTTCTTCACTTTGTCACCGGACTTGACGTACACACCAAACTTCTTAGCAGAGCCTTTAGGCAGACGGAATGGCTTGTCTAGGGAGACCTTCTCACCACGAAACTCAGCCTTCTCTGTGCGGCCCGGCAACAAATCCTTATCATGGCTTACAGCCTTCTGGCCAGCAGCAATCTTAAGGAAGCTGTTTACACGGGCCATTGCCCACTGCTCTTTAGATGTTACGTTAGGGCGTACAGAGCCGGGGTTGGTCTTGTATGCACCGATACCACGGTCATAGACTGCTCTAAGGGTCTTAGCACTGATGTTGCCCTTCTTAGCACCATGACGTGCGTTCCAGTTCTTAGCCTTCTCTGCCAAGGTGGAAGTCTTTACCTTCTCTACTGAAGACCAAGCAGCACGAAAGGCACGTTGCTCAGAGCCAGTGTCTTCCATGACAGAGTTGAACACCTGACGGAACTTACCTTGGTTCTCTTCTGGGACAGTCTGTCGTACTGCTTTGGGGAGGTCTGCATTAGTAGAGAAAGGCATTACTTCTTTCCTTTGTAGAAGGCATCCCGAATAGAACCACGGGAAAGACCAATATCGTTAAGCTCTCGGTCTGTCATCGAATAGAGGGTGTGAAGATCACTCTTCATCTGGGCTTTCTGTTTCATCCGGTTGTACATCTCGCCGGGGAGCTTCATTAGGTTCATAGCTGAGTTCCGCAATGTCCATGAGGTCTTGAATAACTTCTGGATGGTCAGAGACGTTAATATCTGCACCATTCAGATTACGAAGGAAGGCTGCAATCTCACGAAGATCGTGCGGTGCTACATCACCAGCCTTGATGTACGGCATAGTATCGTAGGAAAGCCCGTTGAGTTGCCACAGGCGCTCTACGAGTTGCTTGTTGAGTACATCAGTGATGGCACTAATGTAGCTCTCCAAGGCACGAAGAAAGAGGTCGGTCTTAGATTTAGATAACGCATACGAGCCACCGGAGCTGTGTGCGCCGAGTAGAAGAAACTCAGAGAGAACACTACGAGCAATATCGTGCTGATAACGGCTAACGATGGGGTCGATTTGGATATTGCGTGAACCACTAGAGGACATCAATTCTATGTCCATCAGGCGGACGTTGGTTGGGCTACCATCTTTATCAGGGTAGGTATCACTCGGAAGGATGATGTAGCCTTGTTCGTTGAACTTTACATCTCGGAGGATTTGCTGTAGGTCTGAGCGGATAGCCGACTGAGAGGCTGTAGCATCACTAGAGAGGTACTCCGAGGGAATACGGGCTACTGGGATACCAGCAAGCTCTCGTTCCACTGCAATAGCCTCAATGGACTGTAAGTTGTTCAGATACTCATAAGAGGTATAAGCATTACGAAGAATGCTACGACCACTAGGGTCGCCGTTAATTGCAGTGGTCTTGTAGTATAGAGACTTATTAGCTGGGATATAATGGCTTTTACCAAACTGTGAGCCTTCCTGATAGAGACCTAAGACATCACCGGACTTCTGGTCTACATCAAACTTAGAAACCGTCCAAGGCGCTCTAGAGGCCAGCTTACGGATACCGATACGGCCATCATCGTACTTGGAATACTTCTTGTAGCTACGGAACTGTGGGCCACTACGACGCTTATATACTACCTCAAACCAAGCAAAGCCATACGACAAAGAAGACAAAGCCTCTGCAATATGGTCGTCAAGAGTGTGGTCCATGTCATCTAAGACAGACTCAACAAACTCTGCTTCCTTCTTAGCCTCTGGTGTATCATTGCAGGGTACAACCTTCAACTCTACATCACGAAGCACTTGCTCAGTGGCGTACATAACTGCACCGATGGTGCTGTCGTTGTCACGCATCTCACGGTACTTGCGGATGGCCTTCTTGCCACGAAGCTCCGGTAGGAACTCATCCGCTCGAATCTGACCGTTATGGGTGTTGTCACCAGCTACACCAAGAATCTTCTTGGCTTCTGTCTCCGATAGCTTCTTGGGCATTATCTAAGTCCTTTCGCAGAGCTATACGCCAGCTTTAATTGGGGCTTGGCATAGCCCTGTAGAGATAGGTCCGTAATAGCCCATACAAGGGCGTCAAGGCGATCTGGTGATCCTACGGAGCCTAGTGGCTCCCAAGTGACCATCTGGTCCTCAAGGTCGTTGAGACCCTTTACATGACGTACCTTGTCTTGTTCATACAGGGCGGAGACCGGCTCAGCACGGGCCATCTTGCCTCGACTAGCATGGACTAGCTTGACAGGGACCGTCTCAGACTCTGTGTGGAGAGTGTGGCGAACCATATCTCCGCCCTGATTACGTTCGGCGACAATCCGGTCAGCTTGATACTCTTCAAAGAGTGACACTGCCCTCGCAGCCCATTGCTGGGGTGTGTAGCGACCTGTGTGGTCAGCCAGAACGTAAGCGATACCATTTACGTCAACCCCTGCTACAACAATACCAGTCATATCTGACTCTTTGTTGCTTGTAATGGCAGGGTCAATAGATACTACAATACGGTTTAAGTCAGGTACTTTATCTGCTTCAATCTCTACCTGTGCAAGTCCTGCTCGACTCCACAAGGCCCCAGAGGCTTCATCAAGGATTTCAGCGTAAAGCTCTTGTCTACCAAGTCTAGTGCCTTCATACGTCTTCCTAACTGCATCAAGGAACGTAGAGGCTAGGTTAGCAGAGTTGTCATAGGTGGAGCCTGTAGACGTTACCGTCTTCTCATCACCTAATATCGTCCTCAGTAGCTTGGTGGTCTTAGGGGTTGTAGTGATAAACACTTGAGGGTGTCTACCTAGACGTAACCCAAACTGCAACATATCCCAAGTCTCTTGGGCATTCCGCCAAGCACACAACTCATCACACCATGCAGAGTAAGCCTGTGGACCACGAAGACGCTCTGGGTCTTCTGCGGAAAAGAATACAGCCTTAGCCCCATTCTCCCAAGTCATTGTGTTGTTAGTAGGAGACCATTCTGGGTAGCCAACATGCTTACCACGGTAGGTCTTATCACCCTTCCAACATACATTAAGAAGACCACTATCGCCTTCTACCATGACCTTCCGTACATCACCTTTTGTCGGTGCTACACAATGTACGATCTTGTCGCCTTTGCGGATACGGTGTCTTACCCACTCTGCTCCGGCTCTGGTCTTACCCCAGCCTCGTCCTGCTAATGCTACCCAAATATCCCAGTGGTTGCCTGTAGGCTCCATCTGGTTGGGTCTAGCCCAGAACTCCCAAGTGTGTTGTAACTCTTCCGCTTTAGCTGGCCCTAGCTGGGCCATGATGGATGCTACTTCTTCATCAGGTAGTTGTCGTAGGTCATTCGCTGTTATCGGAAGGGTCACGGGATTTGCCTAAGAGAGTCATAAGGGCGTCAATAGCAGACTCATCAGTGTCAGCATCAGTCTCTTGCTCATTCTCATTAAGAGTGGAGTTAGGGGACCAACCACCCTTACTACGAAGAAAGAGTTCCTGAGACTTGAAGTCACCATCTAGTGCTTGCTGCACTACTACATTCCCTACTTGACCTACAATATCAGAACGCTCTTGTGCGATGTCCTGACCATAAGTCTTGTAGAAGGTAGCAAAAGAGCTAGGTGCATCCTGTAGCTCTTGAATGGATACCATGATGTCTTTCATGGCTACGCCATCTCGAATCATCTTGCGGATTCGATTGGCAATCGCTTTCTTATAAGGAAGTGCCGCTGGCATACTACAGACCTACTACAGAATTAAGATACATCTAGGGATTTAGAAAATCACATACTATAGAATGTCTATAGCCTTTATCGAGATCATAACCAAATTGGTAATTAAACCTGATATGAATTATGTCTATAGCTAATCTATAGCCTTACTATAGTATAAGCCCTAAGTTGAGCAAAAGTAAAGGGGTCTCAGAGAATATTCTTTGTTGTTTTATAAAAATATTGTTGTAGTGTGATATTAATGCCACAGTATGCCCCCTGCCTACTAAGGTAGTGCTGCTGAGTGCCGCCCCTAATGGGGGTCAAAGGTTTTGACTTATGTTGTAGACCAAGGTGCATACCAACGGACACTCATACAATTTGAGATAAATATAAGGGTCCCATTTGTGTGACATTTGCGCAACACTCAAGGATAATCGCACTAGATGTGTCGTTTATGCCACAGTTCTTAATACGTGTGTAACTTTTGCTTGACACTCGCTGAGCGGGAGGGCATACCATATCTAGTGTTTAATTCAAACTTTAGATACTACATATAGTGCAAGCCCTTGCGAGACAGATGTATCACAAAGGCTTGACCTGATTTAGATAAGATTTGTCCTAGTTATGACCGGTCGAGCAGGTAATCTGATACGAATTTTACATAATTATAATACACTCTATCTCGGCATGGGATCCCTATTTCGCTTTCTGCCTCCGGGTTTTCTGCCTCAAACTGTTCTGCTTGTTGTTTCCAAAGCATCCGTTCTTCGATCAATCGACCAGCGACAAAAGCGAAAGCTGCTTTCTGTTCTTCGAGTGCTGCTTTAGTGCGTGACATGTTTCCAATCCCTTGGCTGCTGTTGTTTTGTTAAATACACATTATCACAGCAGCAGCCCTTGTCAATAGCAAAAACGCAATGCTGCTATTCCCGTTTTGCATGTCTAGGATTGCTGAAATCTAACACGTAAGAGCTGCTAATTTTCGTTGGCTTGGTTGCTGTTACTGTTGCGGCTATGCGGTTGGCCGTTAGCGCTTGCCTTGTCACCTGTTGCATCACCATTCTTTGAACCACCCAAGCGCTTCATTATCCTGCCAACCTGCCTTGTACGCTTCTAGGTCGCTTGCTGACAGGCTTTCAACCTTTTCGCTTGTCATCGTACCAGCGACGTATTTGTGTGGATTGTATGGGCGTCTGTAGTAACTGTCTGCACTACCACGGTCCCATGCGCCACCGTGCCTTTTGTCATATGTCATGGTCTAATTCTTTCGATGCGGAATAAACGAGTGCTAGAACCTGATAGAGCGGCTTCCACACATTCTTGGTAGGATGCAGTTAGAACCACTGCACCGCCTACCCATAGCCGCCAAAATGGGCTTTCTGTCTGTTTCATGCGCCTAACCCTTTCCCGGCGTACTGATAAGCCAAGAACGCCACGAACAACGCTCCCACGATAAGAGTAAAGAAAAATTCAGTCCAAGTGAGCATTTCAATAATCCCCGAAAATTGCTGTTTGGTGTAGTGTAGACACAGCTTCGCCGTCTGTCCAATGCTTTGGGTGATAGGCCGCAACGTGGTCGCACCAACCGTTCCATAGGCTTTCGCAACCCCCTGCATTCCTGCATGCGTCAAGATACGCCAGAGCCTTCTTGCGCTTATTGGCGTCGCTTTGTTCTGGTCGCAGTTTAAAGGCTTTCTCGCTAAGCCCGAAACGCTGCATATTGTGCGTGTCGATGCAACCAGCAGAACCCGTCACAAGCTGCAACACAAAGCCCGCCTTGACTAAGCCTAGCCCTTTGATGCTGGCAATCTGTAGCAGCGCTTCAACATCGCCATAGCCAGCAGGAACGGCTTTCAGCGTATCACGCAGGGTTGAAGCATTAGCACGCACAAAAGCCAAGCCTTCACGCTTCCAGCCAAACAGGAATGGGCTTTCTAGTCCCTTCTCGTCTACATCCTGCATTTGATCGAGCATGCGATGGAACGGTTGGCGGATAGACAGGAAGACAAGCCGGAAGGTGCGCTCTAGTCCTACGTTAGAGCTTAAGGCAAATTCTGCTATGGCTCTTTGGTGCGTGCTAAACATTGGCCCTTAATCCTTCACAAAGTCACGCAGCAGGGTCACCGGGTAAACCGTATTTGCGCCCTTTTTACCGGTCTTTACGCCTTGAGAACGTGCTAGACGGTTGAGCATATGGCCCAAATGGGTCCGGGTTCCGTTGTCAGGGTTCCAGCCGATTAAGGTAAGGTATTGCGCAAGGGTCAGGCCGGTACGTGTATACTTGCGCTTGGCAGGCTTAGGCGTAAGAGAAGCGCCAAGCGCTTGAATCTGGTCTGTCGTCAATTCAATATTAATTTTAGTCATTGTTTCTAATCCTTGTTTTGGTAGCCAAGCAATGCGCTTGCAGAGACCGACACCCTGAGTTTGCCTTGGGAGAAGAGAGGCAAGAGAGGGGCCGGCCTATGTAAGCGCACCGGGTTAAGGTGCGCAATGGGTTAGGGATTAAACGCCATGACTTTATGGCGCATGGCAGAAACTGCCTTTTCAAGTCTGTCTAACTCTTCTAGTGCGTCTTCCTTAACGTCTTGCCTAATTCGTGGGGTCACAAGGTGCTTTGCATGTTGCATGTGGAAAGTCACACAATCAGCAGACAAAACGGCTTGAGACAAGTCAGCATCATAATCAGCGATAAATTTTCCGTAGTCGTAAGTCATTTGTCTTTTCCCGTTGGCTTGTTTGTTTCGATGGTTAGAGATTGCCAGACGGCCAAAATTTTGTCACCAGTCAATTTTGCATAGCTTGCATGCACTCAGGTTATAGCTTGGACTCTTTATAGTATAGAGCAAGGCATGAGAACAAGCCTAGAACAAGCATAGAACGAACGTGAACGGCGTTTTCTATGGGGTAACATGCCCGAAAAGGGTCAAAGCCCCTCAGTGAGCGTTTAAACCGGCCTAGCGTGGATTTCTACTATGGGTAGTATTTGCCCAGGCATTTTCCCGCCCTGGTTGCAGGGGCGGTGCAACCTTAGATAGGAAGACTTAATTTGACACACTTCACAAGCTATGCAAGTCTGCATGAGACCCATGCAATAAGATCATGGCTCCGGGGCTATACATCAAATTTTAGATAGGGTAGGGTTAAGCATAATTTGAAAGCGGCTATTTTCCGGGCATCGCCTTTGAGCGATAGAGTCAGAAACCAAAGCAACAAACAAACTTGCGCCTGTCTAGTTGTCACTGTCTAGACAACCTAAGACTTAAACACCTATCTAAACACTCGTTATCGAGCTATGCAAAAGTATTCCTTGACATGCACCAGACGCATAGCTAACCTATGCACTCAGGACATATCTAATATCGTCATAGGAGCTATGCAAAAATGGTTGTCAAGGAATCTTTTCTATTGACATGCAATTTCGGAATACTTGCCATGCAAAATTGTGTGTTGACAGAGCTGGGGGTTTTGTGGCATAATTATGGGCCACTCAAAACTGTATCAAATTTGTACTAAATACTTTGGGTATTTTACTCAAATACTCATGCACTCAAAACCTAAAGTATTTTAGCTAAATTTGTATGTACTTTATGCGTGCATCAGATTTACATCAAATTCGTACTAACTTTTAGACAAATACTTAAGGTATTCGAAATAAATGTGACCTCCCCCGTGGGAAAATGACCCCCTCGTGGGAAAATGAGCCTTAGACCCCCGTGGGAAATTGAGGCCCCCGTGGGAAAATGAGAGACCCCCGAGGGAAATTGACTGACCACCGTGGGAAAATGACTTGACACCTCTGACTGAGCTGTTACTCTGTTGTGGTCTTAACCAAGGAGATAGACATGGACGAGATTGAACACGTACTCAAAGACATCATCGACGATGCTATGGCAATGCTTGATGACTGTAAGAGCCGGACACACCCAAGCCCAGATGCTGCGGGTCGTATCCATATGTCTTCTAGTGAGCTTTGCGACTATGTAGACGGATTCCTAGAGAGCCGAGTGAATGTATGAACACCCAAGATAAGATGGACCTGTGCCGGAGGTTAGCTTCTAGCTTCCGGCGTTACGAGTTGTACGATGACCTTGTGCAGGAGGGGATGGTAGCCCTCCTAGAGGCCGATGCCCGTGGATATATAGCCCCCGGTGATTTTGTGATGGTAGCCCGGAAGCGGATGCAGGACTTTATATCCCTTCGCCAAGGCCCCCTGAGCATACCCCCCTCCTCTGAAACTAGGGAGAACGCTAAGGCTATCAGGAACGGCTCTGAAGCCCCGGTGACAGAGTACATGACCAGTGATACCTACGATAGCCTTAAAGTCGCTCTGGGAGCTTCTACAGCCCTTCTAGAGGGTGATGAGGTTTTGTACGAGGGTCACACAGAGGGTTATCTGTGGGTACAGCAAGTACAAGGCTTGATGAAGGATACCCTATCAGAGCGGGACTACGAGATATTCCTTTTAAAGTATGGCCCTGATGAGTGGTCTCTGGTGGATATTGGCAAGAGGTACGACATTACCAAACAGAGAGTGTTGCAGATTGACAACAGGATCAGGGAAAAACTAAAAAGTGTAGTGGAATCGTAGATAGCCCCCCTTTACCTTCGTTTGATTTAGGGCTTATAACAAACTACAGAATGACTAGAGGATAAGATAATGACTGAGATACCACACCAACCTTGCCCACACTGTGATAGCTCTGATGCTTTCAGCTACAACACACAGAAGATGGTTGGAAACTGCTTTAGTTGTCACGAAGCATACCCAGCTAAAGGAAAGCATTACTCAGCAGAAGTGCTTGCTAAGTATCCACTCAAAGATAAGGAAAACAACATGAACTACGTCCCTAAGAACATTCGACCAGCTACTAGTCTACAAGTTGGTAGTGGGAACTTTGTAGCAGATCGTGGTATTGCCACACAGACTATGGAGTTCTACGGGGTAAAGACTTACTCAGATGCTGATGGTCCAGTGAAGCAAGAGTATGTCTACCCCTCTGGTGGTAAGAAGATCAGGTACTACCCAAAGGCATTCAGTGCAGAGGGCTTACGAGCAGATGAGTTGTTCGGCATGAACCTGTGGAATGCTGGCTCTGCTCGTTACGTTACTGTGACTGAGGGTGAGGTAGATGCTATGTCTGCCTATCAGATGCTCAAGGGCAACTACACTAATCCTGTAGTATCCCTGCCTTCTGCCACCCCTTCTAAGGCTTTGTGGGAGAAGTGTGGCTCTTGGTTGGACAGCTTCGAGAAGATCATCCTGTCTGTAGACAATGACGAAGCTGGCAATGCTATCGCTGCTAAGATGGCAAACCTGTTCCCCAACAAGGTGTATCGTGTACCACACGACAAGTACAAGGACGCCAATGAGTTCCTTGAGGCACGTCAGGGACAGGCATTCAAGTCTGCTTGGTACTCTGCAAAGAAGTTTGTACCAGAGAACATCCTCAACACCAGTGAGCAGTTCTTGAGCCTGTACCGTGACACACCAGAACACCAGTATGTCCCTACTGGCATCCAAGCTCTTGACGACAAGATCATGGGTCTGATGCAGGGTCACTTCACTGTCATCAAGGCACCAACAGGTGTTGGTAAGACCGAGGTGATGCGCTACCTTGAATACAATTTGTTGCAGCAGAAGGTTCCCTTTGCGACTTGGCACCTTGAGGAAACCAAGCTACGTAGTCTGCTAGGGTTGGTGTCGTATCATATGGGTGGCAACGTAACCCGTAGAGACTTGATTGATGAGGATACAGGCCCCCTAGTCGAAGAGGCTATCATCGAACTCACCAAGGATGAGAACTTCTACCAGTTCTACCTTCCTGATGGTCAGGGTGCTGATGACCTTATCGAGCAAATCCGTTTCTTCCGTGAGGCTTGTGGTTGTCGCTTCATCTTCTTTGAGCCTATCCAAGATGTTGTAGCTGGCCTCACTGAGGACGGCAAAGAGCAAATCCTTGCTGACCTGTCTGTACGCCTCTCTAAGCTGGCAGCAGAGCTTAACGTAGGGATTGTGACTATTGCTCACACCAACGACAATGGCGACCCTAAGTATTGTAAGATGATTGCACAGCGTGCCTCTGTCATCGTCAACCTTAGCCGTAACAAAGAGTCGGATGATGAGGATGACCGCAATACAACTTTCTTGGCCGTAGAGAAGAATAGACCTTGCGCTGAGATTGGACATGGTGGTAGAATGCGTTTCGATCCAAAGACATTTATCCTTAAGGAGCTTGCGTGATGACTGTTTGGCCTGAGATTATTTCCGACGACCCAGAGATGATGGCAGATTGGGAAAGCCTTTCTGCTACGGAGAAGGCAACCATCGAAGAGACCCAAGGGCTAGTTGATGCCTTTGTAGAGGAGTACAACAACTTTGATGAAGATGAGTTGCTAGAGTTCTTGGAGCAAACTAACTACAATGAGTGTCGCCTATCACCTGCCTCTAAGCCCTACGGCTTAACCTTCGGTGTAAAGCTGGGCAATGGATTAGTAGCGTCGGTAGATACAGATAACCAAGCTCTCTTTGTGAACATAGGGGACGTGGTTGTCTTCACAGTTATGAACTCCGATCTCTACAACGAACACTTGGAGTTCTGGCTCGGCTTCTGGTATGACATTGAGCAGGATGCAGCGTGATGCCTTACAAGGACCGTGAGAAACAGAGGGCCTACCAGAAGAGGTGGGACTCTGAGAAGTACGCTAGGGTTGGGGATCAGCTTAGAGCCTACAGCAATCTCTGGAAGGACATGAACCCCGAGAAGACTATGCTATATGCTGCTAAGTGCCGATCTAACGACCGAGGCATTCCCTTCGACATAGAGCTTAGTGATATAGTGATCCCAGAGTTTTGCCCTATCCTTGGCCTTAAGCTAGAGAAAAGTCGAGGTCAGCCGGGGGCAGGTAGTCCCTCTCTAGATCGAATAGTGCCAGAAAAAGGCTATACAAAAGGCAACGTACAGGTTATATCTCACAGGGCTAACTCCCTCAAGGGAAATGCCACAGCAGATGAGCTTATGGCTGTAGCCAAGTATTGCAAGGAGCAGGAAGATGACAGTATTTGACATAGAGACTGACGGACTATTGGAAGAGGCTACCAAAATCCATGTACTCTCTTGGATGGATGAGAATGGTGTAGTCCAGCATACGCATGACCAGTTCAACATGGCTGTGTTCTTCACTCAGGCAAAGACCTTGGTGGGTCACAACATCATCCGCTTTGACATCCCCGTAGTGGAAAAGCTGCTGGGTATCAAGGTAGAGGCAAAGCTGGTGGATACACTGGCTCTGTCTTGGTATCTTAACCATGACCGCCCACGCCACGGGCTTGAGGGTTATGGGGAAGACTACGGTGTACCCAAGCCCAAGATCACTGACTGGAACAACCTGACCCCAGAGGAGTATGCACACCGATGCAACGAAGACGTGAAGATCAACGCAAAACTCTACAAAGACTTGTCGGCCCAGTTAGAGTGGCTGTATCAGGACCAGACGGAGCGAGAAAATTTCGTTCAATACTTGTCATTCAAGATGGACTGCGCTCGACAGCAGGAAGCTCTGGGATGGAAGTTGGACGTGGCAAAGGCTCAGTCTCACTACGAAGAGCTTCAGTCGCTCAAAGAAGAGAAAATCGAGCAACTCGCAGAAGCTATGCCGAAGAATATGATCTACAAGAAGGTGGAGAAGCCCTCTCGTATGACCAAGGCCGATGGTAGCCTTACAGTCTATGGAGAGCGGTGGCACGCCCTCCTACGGGCTGGTGGCCACCCTTCTACCACAGTAGGCCCCATACAGGTTCTGGACAAGGAAGAGCGTGCTAACCCTAACAGCAACAATCAGGTCAAGGAGTGGCTTAACTCTCTTGGCTGGCAACCTGCTACGTTCAAGTACCACAGGAACCCTGATGGCTCTGAGCGTACTGTAGAGCAGGTCAGGGACGGCTCTGAGCTTTGTGAGAGCGTAAAGCTGCTGATTGACAAGAACCCCTCAGTGGGAATTTTGGATGGTCTGTCGGTTATCAACCACCGCCTTGGTGTGTTCAAGGGCTTCTTGGACTGCCACAAAGATGGTTGGCTTAAGGCAGAGATTGCAGGGTTTACCAACACTCTGAGGTTCAAGCACTACAAGCCATTGGTCAACCTTCCCGGTGTGGACAAGCCTTGGGGTTCAGAAATTCGTGGTTGTCTCACTGCACCAGAGGGGTTTGTGTTGTGTGGTGCTGATATGACCAGCCTTGAGGATACCACCAAGCGGCACTACATGCAGCCTCTGGACCCTGATTATGTTGCAGAGATGTCCCGTGAGGGCTTTGATCCACACCTTGACTTGGCTAAACATGCGGGAGCTATCACTCAGGCGGACATAGACAAGCACAACTTGGGCGAGATAAGTCTCAAGGCACTGCGTAAGAACTACAAGGTGGTGAACTACTCTGCTACCTACGGTGTAGGGGCTACTAAGCTCAGTCGCACCACAGGTCTGTCAGTCAAAGAGTCTAAGAAGCTGCTGGAAGCCTTCTGGGATCGCAACTGGGCTATCCCTAAGTTGGCGGACAGCATGTACCCGAGGGAAAAGAACGGTAAGAAGTGGCTCAAGAACCCTGTCAGTGGGTACTACCACAGTCTTCGTAGTGACAAGGACAAGTTCTCTACCCTCAACCAATCCACCGGGGTGTTCTGCTTCGATAATTGGGTAGCACTCTGTAGACGTAATGGTGTCCAGACTATCGGGCAGTTCCACGACGAAATCATTGCACTTGTAGCAGATGGGCGACAAGAGCAGACAAAGCTGCTGATGGAGAAAGCTATTGCAACTCTTAAC
>Ga0181402_1000034_pt1 | contig 42866 bp, 53 predicted proteins | sample 25SPOviralmetaG_FD_130131 | JGI IMG/M metagenome (GOLD analysis project Ga0181402, IMG submission 130131) | Marine viral communities from the oligotrophic San Pedro Time Series (SPOT) site, San Pedro Channel, CA, USA - 25 SPOT_SRF_2011-08-17 | ecosystem: Environmental > Aquatic > Marine > Strait...
AAAGTGGTGAGATATTAAAAGTACAAGCAGCTACGGCAAATAGATTGCATGTTGTAGCAAGTATACAAGACGTATCGAAGACAAGAGTGACAACAAGTGCGTTAGCACAGATATAGTATTGAACAAAAGCCGAATAATTGGTAGAGTGTTAAATTATGGGAATATTTAAAAGTTTTACAAAAATTTTAAAAAAAGCTGCACCAATTATTGGTGGTAGTATTGGCTTTGCCATAGGTGGTCCGTTAGGTTCTGCTGCAATCGGTTCTGCTTTGGGTGCTGGTATAGGATCACTAGCTGCAGGTGCTGATACGGATGACGCATTGAAAGCTGCACTTATGGGTGGTATTGGTGGATACGCTGCAAGTGGTGGTAAATTATTTACGGCTGCCGCACCGAGTGCCACGGCTGCTGGTACATCTGCCGTAACAGATTCTGTAGTTGCCAGTGGAATAGATAGCGCTGCTCCAGGTTTAGCGTCTTCTTCTATTCCCGCATATGTTTCTACTCCAGATCCAACCTTCTTTCAAAAAGCAGTAGATTTTGCTAAAACTCCTACTGGCATGGCAACCATTGGTGGTATTGGCAGTTTAGCGGCACTTAGTGGAGAACCAGAACAAGAAACATTTACATCAAGACCACAGCCAGTTGGTAAATCAAGATTAGGTCTTGGCTTTATTGGAGATAAAAGCTACAATTTAGATGATGAAGAAGATAAAAAAAGATATTTTGACGATTTAGCTAAAGAACAAGGTATTATGACTGCCGCCGCGGGTGGCGAGGTCAATGGACCTGGAACGGGAACAAGTGATTCTGTGCCTGCTAGACTTTCTGATGGAGAGTTTGTATTAACTGCTCAAGCAGTTAGAGGAGCAGGTGGTGGAGATAGAGATGTCGGAGCTGCAAGAATGTATGAGATGATGTCTGAACTAGAGAGGGTTGCATAATGGCTACACAAACTTCCGAACAAACGATTAGACTTGCTCCGTTTCAAGAAGATTTCTTAGCAGATATATTTGAGAGTGCTAAAAGTATTACCAAGCCTGGTGAAGGCTCTATGCCATATTCTGCTCAACAGTTAGCAGGATTATCACAAGGACAAAGAGATGCAATAACACAAGCCACTCAAGGAGTTGGGTCTTTCTCTCCTTATTTACAAAGAGGTTCAGAAGCTATCGGTCAAGGTATTGGCGCTGTTGGAACTGGACTTAGCACACTTGGTTCTGCATTGGGTCAATTACCAGAAGCACAACAAGGTTATCGTCAGCAACAACAAGCTATGTTAGATGCTCAACGGCTCGGTCAACAAGGAGTTGGACAAGCACAAGCCATGACAGCTGGTGCTAGTTACGATTTTGATCCTACATCTTATCAACAGTTTATGGATCCTTATATGGAATCTGTAATCCAACAACAATATCAAGATATTGCAGAGCAAGGCGATATTGCAAAAAACAAAGCGACTGCACAAGCAGTTGGCTCGGGAGCTTTTGGTGGATCAAGAGGAGCCATACAACAAGCAGAAATAAATCAAAATGTGTTAGATCAACAAGCTAGAACTGGATCACAGTTGAGATCACAAGGTTTTCAACAAGCACAGAATCTTGCACAACAAGCAGCGTCAAGACAAGCACAACAACAACTTGCACAAGCAGGTCAGTTTGGTCAACAAGCGGGACAAGCAGGTGCACTTGGCTTTCAAGGTGCAGCAGGCTTTGGTCAAGCAGCACAAGGTCTTGGTAATCTTGCTCAGTTAACTGGTCAACTTGGTCAAACAACGGGTGCACTTGGATCACAAATCGGGCAGATGGGAACACAAACCGCGGCTCTTGGACAGTTAGGACAACAGATGGGTGTCCAAGATGTAAACACATTGTTAGGTATTGGTGGTCTACAACAAGGTCAAGATCAAAAATCACTTGATATTGCAAGAGCTAATTCTCTTGCACAACAAGCATTGCCTTATCAAAGAATTGGTTTTATGTCTGATATATTCAGAGGTGTCCCAGCGTTGCAACAGACAACTTCTAGAATGTCTACACCACCACCAAGTAGAGGATCACAGATGCTTGGACTAGGGATCGCGGGTCTTGGAGCAGTTGGACAAGCGGGTGGTTTTGGTAATTTCTTCGGAGGTCAAAGAGGATAATGATAAGAAATGTATTTGATAGACCAATGTTTAATCCTAATATTCGTAGGAATGTGCCTGGTGGTATTATGGCTTCTAGTCCAGAATTAATTAAAGTTGGAACAGCTAATGCTAATCCATTGCTATCTAGTCAGAGTAATAAAATTCAAATACCTATGTATCAAAATAAAGAAATACCTTTAGGTGAATTGTTAACTAGTCCTACCACCATACCAAATAAAATAGACCCAAATCAAAAATTAAACACTGGAGATATAGAAGGAACTGGAACTCAAGAAAACATACAGCAACAGAAAGAAAAATCTAATTTAGAAAAATTAAAAGAAGTTGCTTTAAGAAATAAAATTGCAGAAGGTGCAACAACAGCAGATGATCTTGATCCCGTGACTGGAGCCAAGTCACAGTTACAAAAAACTGTTGAAAAAGCAGAAGAAGACTATTATGCAAGTGATGATTTTCCAAATGTGTCATTGTCAAATGAAGGTTCTGGTAAAGCTAGTTCATCTTCAGCTTCCTCTAGCTCTGATGCAAGTTTATTAAGTGGGTTTGAGTCAAAGCAAAAAGGGTTGTCTAATAGAATGACAACTGCAATCGCAAACTTATCTTCAGGTCTTGGAAGTGCCGAGGACATTAAATTAGGTGGTAAGACAGTTGTTGAAAACACAAACGCACTAGTGGCAAAAATGCAAGAAAAAGGAGAAGAGCCTACACTTGCAGATGTACAAGACGATGCCATACAATTATTAGGGTTTGATCCAAAAGAGTTAGAAGGCGAGTTTGAAGAAGATAGAAAAGCATCTATATTTTTAAACATGATGAAAGCTGGTTTAGCCATAGCGGCGGGTGAAAGTGATAATGCTATAACAAACATAGCAAAAGGTTTTGGTGTTGGTCTTCAAGGGTATGGAGAAGATGTAAATCGTCTAAACAAAAACCTACGAGAAGATAGACGAGAAGCACGAAACACTATGTATAATCTTCTAAAAGATGCAAAGTCTGAATCGATTGCAAAAAGAACATTAGAACTGCAACAAATGGAAGGTGTTGTCAATATTCAAAGACAACTTGTAGGAGATCAAAGACAGAAAGCATTAGATACATTTAACCAACAAATTACTGGATTAAAATTCAATGCAGATCTATTAAGTGCTGCTGCTGATATGGGATTTAAAGAAAAGCAACTACAAGTTACAAAAGACAATGTAGAAAAAACATTTAGAGCCGCCATATTGAGATCACAGCCAGAGATTATTTCTTTACTTAAAGCAAAAGGCGACATGAAATTAAAAGAAGGTCTTACAAAAGAGATACCTTATGGAGAAGAAGGCTACTTAAATCAATACGATTTAACTCCAAAAGGCGAAAAATCTATTGAAGATTACCTAAAAGAATTGAAAAAAGGCGGCAAAGGTAGTTTAAATTCTGGAAGTGAATTTAATGTAAAAAGAAAAAACATTGCTAACACTGGACAGGTAAGTATAGTTCCAACACCTCCAGGTTTTACTGGAGCTAGTGATGACATCAAAGAATCTTATGGCATAGCGGGTGAGCAATTAATGGAAGATTTGGGTAGCTTGTCAGACGGTATTGATAGATTCAATAGAATTGTTGAATTTGTAAGAAGTCAAAAAGGCAATTTCCCAGGCATGACTATACCAGAAAGTTCTTTGTCTGGAGATGTTAAGAAATATTTACAAGGTAAGAAAAGTGGTGGTGGCACAAATGCCGCTGACTATGCAGATGTTTTAGAAATAAGCAGTAATTAAAATGCCTAGTTATACAGTAGATGGTAAGACTTATTTTATCAAAGAAGACCTTACGCAAATAGAAGCAGAGGCTCTTGTAAAATCTCGTTTTGGTTCTCCAGGGGATCAAGCTGCCGCAGATGAAGGAACTAGTGACTATTTAAATCCACAAGACGAAGGAACTTTGCAAGAAATAGCAGAGGGTGCAGCTTCTGGTTTACTTGCTATACCACAAGGCATAGCAGAAACTGCTACAAGTCTTATAGATCTTGCTGCTGGAACTAGTTATACAGATTCCGTGGTCAAAGGTTTTAATAAAATGAGAAATGATCTTGGTATCGACCCAGCGGGAGCAGCGGGTAAGATAACAGAAGGACTTATTCAGTTTGGTGTGCCGGGTGTTGGAGCCGCGGCTGCCGTGTCAAAGTTTAGTAAACTTGGTAAGTTGGCACGAGGCACAGATAAAATGAGAGCCGATCCAGGGTCTTTGAAAACTATGAAGATTACAAAGCAACCTTTAGACATGAAGACTTTAACAACTAGTCAAAAAGCAGGGTTAGCTACACAACAATTTGTGGCGGCAGGAGTAGCAGATGCAATCGTTGCAACTGATGGCACTCAGTCTATAGGAGATTTTTTTGAAGGTGGTTATGGTCCATTTCTTGAAACACGAGATCTTTTAGGATTAGAGGGCAGAGAAAAAGCTATGGCTAGAGTGTATAATAAAGTTATGGCTCATGGTATTTCTGGTTCTATTCTTGCTGGTATTTTACCTCCAGTGATTGGTGCAGGTCTTAGCACTTCTGCAAAAATAGGTGCAGCCACATCAAGAGAAGTTGGTCTTGCCGCTCCAGGTTCGGTTATTGGTGCAGGTGCAGCCACAGTTGATGAGTTGGCTCAAGGTAAAGATATTGAAGATTTAGACTTTGGGAAAATAGCAAAGGGTGCGGCATATGGAGCAGGTATCGGTGCTGGTGTTGGAGTAGGGTCAAGAGTACTAGGTGCAGCTTCTAAAAAAGCATCCGAAGCGATTGCAAAACAAGAAGAAAGATTTTTAAAAGGTGAGTCTTCTGATCCAGGTGTTATTAATACTTTAGATAGAGCAGTTGCAAAAACTTTATCTGCTTTTAGATACAGATCTTTTTTGCCAGGTGATGTCGCAAGAGTAAAATCTTTAGTTAACCCAGCAATAGAAGGTGATATTAAAAAAGCAGAAAAGGCATTAAAAGAAGTTGATAAAAGTATTTCAGAAGTATTAAGACCTGGAAACAAAGAATTTGAAGCGTATAGAAGACTACCAGACTTTACAAAACAAAAACTAATAAATAATTTTATGGATGTTCTTGAAGGAGCAACAGAAAAAGATTTAGAAATACCTAAACTTTTATTTGATCGTTTCTTAAAAGCAAAAAATATTATTGATGATCTATCAGAAAGAGTTATAGACACGGGTGCAGCCAAAAGTTTACCAGAGGTAGCGACTAGTGGGTTGATGTCTAGAAATGCTTTTAAAAAACAAGTAAGAGATAACATAGCAAATGGTGGTTATCTTGCTAGACAGTATCAAATATTCAATGATGATAATTTTAAACTAGCACCCGATATGAGAGAAGCTCTTGTGGATCAAATCGTAGAGGGCAAGGGTCTAGATATAAAACATGTTCAAAAATTTTTAAAAGATGAACCAGAAACTTTTAGAATTTCTGATGACTTTGTAAATACTTATAGAACATTACAACGAGAAGGTCCCGAAGGTGTTGGTCAGTTTGCATTAACAAGACTTCAAGCGGAACGATACATAGATAATGTTACAAAATATTACAAAAGTGTGAAACACAGTAGTGGCGGAACTGCTTATTCTGCTAGAACTGTACCCGTTGTCAGATTAAACCCAGCAGTTTTAAATAAATCTAAAGTGGATAACGAAGTTATAAGATCTATACTTGGTGAGGTTAGAAATCCAAAAGAAGCATACATGCACACTGTAGGAGAATTATCTAATTTCATAGCATCAGATGCGTTTTACTCTTCTTTTAAAAGAACCGCAGATAATATAATTAAAAACACAGATCCCAGAGTGGACAAACCTTTGTTTATAAATACAAATGATTTGGTTAGAGAACGAGTTGCACAAATCAACGAAGCGTTACCTGTGGGAAGTAGAATTTCTTCTCTTCGAGAGTTGCCTTTGCAACAAAGAGAAGAAATAATTAAAGATGTTATGGACAGTGTTCAAAGACGAGGTGGAAAAGGTTTAGAGTATATTGTTCTTGGCAGAGATTCTGTATCTGGATTTGATCCAGAAGGTCTTGCAGCACGAAGCGTGTTTGGTGAAATGTATGGCTATGCCATACCAAAGCCTATGTATGAAGCCATGAGTAATGTTATTAACGAGAGAACGAGTGTTATGGGTGATATATTCAGAGGCTTGTATTACCCTATGGTTAAATTAAAAGGCTTATCTCAATATGCTAAAACCATTTTATCTCCAATTACACAAGTTAGAAACGTAACATCTGCTTCTTTGTTTGCACTGGCACAAGGTAATGTGGGTAAGAACGCTAGTCTTTTTGAATCCGTAGACTTAGTTTTAAGAGATTTAATTGATAAAGAACTAAAACTAAAGGGCACTGGTAAGGTTGAAAAGTTTACTAATGATAGATTTGATTTTTCTTTGAATGATGAAGTTTTAGATTTTCTTGTAGACCTACAAAACAGAGGTGTTATTGGTAGTTCGGCTCAACTACGAGAGATACAAGCCAACTTACGTCAAGGATTAGGATATAGAGGTACGGGGATCACGGGTCTTCCTGCACAAAGAACGGGAAGACCAGATGATATAGGTGTTTCTGATTTTGAAGTTGCCTTGGGTGCTCGACCACAAGCAGTCGAAGATTCAATAGCTAGACAGCACTCTATAATTGAAACACCTCCAGATGGTAAAGGTTTAAAAGGTATGTCAAAAACTGCTTTGAAAGGCAGTATGAATATGACAAGACGATTTTTAGATACGGCAGAAGGTCTATATAAGGGGGGTGATGATGTTTGGAAAATATACAACTACGCTTTTGAATTACAAAAACTAAGAAACTCAATAGCAAAAATAGGAACTGACTTTGCTGATAATCCCACTGTTAGAAGACAACAACTTACCGCGTTTTCTAGGCATATAGGTAAACAAAAGGGTGAAGGATTAGATGAAGCACTAAAAAGATCCGCAGCAGATACGGTTCGTAATACAGTTCCAAACTATGAACTTGTCCCAGAGTTTATCAAAGGACTACGAGGAGTGCCTCTTGGTAACTTTATTGCTTTTCCAGCAGAGATTTTAAGAACTGGTTTTAATACTCTTGATGTTGCAGCTAAAGAATTAGATAGTCCCGTTCAAGCCATTAGAGAAATAGGAATGAAAAGATTAATGGGTGGTGTAACTGCTTTTGGTCTTGTTGGATCTGGGTTACAGAAGTTTGCACAAAACTTAACAGACACTAGTGATGAAGAGTTGGAAGCTGCAAACAGATTAGCTGCTTCTTGGCAAAGAAACTCACAATTAATACCAGTTGGTAAAGACGACAATGGTAATTTTGAATTTATCGATTTTAGTCATACAAATCCATATGATTTATTATCAAGAGGTTTTAGAACTGCGTTAAATACATATAAAGAAACAGACAGACAAAGTGTGTCTATGGGAGAACGAATTAGAAAGATAGGGTTTGATACACTGTCTGAATATTTTACTCCGTTTATAGATTATTCTATGGTTTTTTCTGCTCTACAAGATGTAGCACCCGTAGCTGGTGGTGGTCGTGGTGGTAGAACAAGATCTGGTGCGAAGGTATACAGAGAACAAGATAGCTCTGGGGTTGCTTTTGAAAAATCAATGTTGCATATGTTTAATACTTTGATCCCAGGCATGGTTCCCGTCAGAATACCAGTAGGAGCAGAGTTTGGTATTGCGGGTGGTAATTTCCCACAAGGTGTGAAATCCATAGAAAAATCTAGATTTTTAAGAGGTGTGTTCTCTCCAGAGGGTGAGATGGAGCCGACAACTGGTAAAACTTATCAACAAGGAGCAGAATTATTTAGAGCCTTTACTGGTTTAAACACACAAACTTTGGACTTAAATAGATTAGGAGAGTTCCGAGCACAAGAGTTTAAACAAGATAGATCTGGAACAGCAGCATTATTCAACGAAGTTTTAAGATTTAAAGAAGCGTCTCCAGAACAAATTATTACAGCTTTCAGAAGAGCAGATGATGCTAGATTAAAAGTTTTTAGAAAATATGCGTCAACTATAGACGATTTAAAAACACTTGGTTTATCAAGACCACAAATAAGAAAAATAATGAAAGATGCACAGCTAGGCGAAGAAGAAACAAGTTCTTTATTGAATGATAGATATGTTCCTTTTAAACCAAGCAAAGAAAAAATAAAAGATGCAAGAAAGAAAAATATATATGTTCCTACGGGAGATATAAATTCTTTGAGATCATTAAGAAGAGGAATGTCATTAAGAAAAGAACCAGACTCGGATGAGTTAAGTGTACCAAATTTATTCGGATTAGGAAATCAAAGGAATGTTCCAACTAATCTTCCAGAACCACCTGTGAATAATAATCCACCCGCACCAAATACTAACGTATCATCAGCACCAAGTTTTCAACAGATGACTAACGTAGCAGCGAGTCCAACAACAAGAACCAACCCTTCTTTTCTAGGTAGTAGTCCAGATGACATTCTAAAAAATTTAGATATAGCTAGGAGAACTGGATGAGTAGATTATCCCCACATTTTACAATGACAGAGTTTGTTAAATCACAAACGGCAGAAAGAAAAGGCATAGAAAATATGCCAGAAGATAAACATGTAGTTGCTATGATGGCATTATGTGAAAAAGTTCTTGAGCCCATTCGTGAACACTTTGGTAAACCAATCATGGTTAACTCTGGGTATCGCAGCGCCGCCTTATGTCGAGCCATAGGATCAAAAAGCAGTAGCCAACATTGCAAAGGTCAAGCGGTGGATATAGAAATACCAGGTGTTGCTAATGCAGAATTAGCACAATACATTGCAAACTCATTAGATTACGATCAGTTAATATTAGAATGTTATGAAAGAGCTAAAGGTCCAAGCTCTGGTTGGGTTCATGTATCTTATGTTGGAGACGCAAACAGAAAAGAATCCCTTACATACGATAGAGTCAATGGTTATAGAAGAGGTTTGATTTATACATAGATGCCTGCGTTAATTGCTAATTTACCTTCAGAAGATGTGTGGGTCAGACGGGAATACTTGAGGGACTTAAAAGATGGACACGGGGATTTTGTTCGTGGAGTCTGGGTATCATGTAAATCTATACCTGGACGAGCATTTTATTTTGAAACTTATTTACCTGATTACGGTGCCTTGTTTGATAAGTTGCCTATTAGTGCGTTCCTTTCTCAAGCCAAAACACCTGATCCGGACTTACCTCTTAATAATCTTCAATTCTGGAATTGCATGGACTATGGTGTGGTTGCTACTTGCAAACAATTCATTGGTTCAATGGACTATGAGGTGTTAACAAGGGATCACGGAACAATGAAGGGTTCATACATATGCACTCTTGATAATTATCACCAAGACCCAGACACAATAGATTACTCTACCAGTGAAACACCGGCAGAACATAAATCACATAATTTAATAAAATTAGAAAACGGACAGTTTTGTTTATACCCTAACAACAGAACACGAATTTACGATAACTCTTTAACACCCACAGAACCATTGAAACCAGACTTCAAAGTTAGTACAATAGAATATCAAGTCGAGAATGGTAACATGACTAGACTCGGAGACACAGATGAATACTTTTGGAAGGCTAAGAATGAATGATCGAGTTTCTTCTGGTCTTTATGCTCAACGAAAGAGTTATAGATCAGACACAAAAATTTGAAAATATTAACAGCTGTTTGTATTTTGCAAGGCGATTGAACAATCAACCAGACGTTCCACTAAAAGATGGTAAAAGTGGGAAAATCACGGCATATTGCAAACCCGTGAAGAAAAACTAGGCTCTAGGATGCCCGTACAGAGCCAAAACAAATGTCTTATGTGTGATTATACCCTAGAAATACCTTAGTTTTTGTGTGTTTTTGTATTCTCCACTATCCAACTTCTCCCCAATTTGACCCCATTTCAGCGTCTACATCAAAGGGTATTTTAAGTTCGGGTACACAATTACACATAATTTCTTTAATTTCTTTAATTTGTTTGTCGTTTTGAATGTTAAAGCATAGTTCATCATGAACTGTAAGCATGGGAGTAAGACCAGCATCATAACAATCTACCATTGCTTTCTTAGTTTGATCGGCACTCGAACCTTGGATTAATCTATTCAACGCCTTGTATGTAAATGCTCTTCTGATTCTACCCTTGCCGCCATACTCATCAATAGCTTCTTTCATAGGAAGTGCTTTGTTGTATTGATATGAGTGAGGCTCGTACATATTGAATCTACACTTACGGCCCAACCAAGTTCTAATGATTCCACTTTGTGATGCTTTCTTAGATGTCTTCTCTGATATTGATTTTAAGAAAGGAACTTTATCATTGTACTTATCGAGAAGAGTAGTTGCTTCATCTACAGATAGGTCAAGAATGTTTGCTAACTTGCCTTTACCCATTCCATACATCAATCCAAGATTCACAGTCTTTGCTTGTTTTCTAGGTATACCTGCTATATCTGCAACAATCTGATGGAAGTCAGCTTCTCCTTTATGATACAAAGATACAACGTCATCTATCTGTGGGTGTCTGTCCATACCTGTAAGTGTCGCACAATAATGAACAAGCCATCTTGGTTCTTGTGAGGCATAGTCAAATGATCCCCACTTTGATCCTTCCTCTGGTATAAATAAACCTCTAATTAATTTTTTTATATATGGATCTCTTGCTGGTATTTGTTGTAAATTAGGATTAGAAGAACTAAAACGTCCAGTGACAGTACCACCACCGTCAGAACGTAAAGGATGAAATTCACAATGTATTCTACCATCATGAGAATGTTCAAGAATTGTATCAATAAAAGTCGTGTTGGCTTTATTAATCTCTCTTATCTTTATAATTTTCTTCGCAATAGGATGATGATGATTTGCAAGAAACTGTTTTGTAAACGCGGGGGCCCCGGACTTTTCTGTGCGAGAATACGCAAGTCCCATAGCATCAAAGACCTTTGCTACAGATGTAGCGACCCAAGGTTCAACCGTGACTCCAGTCTCTTTGACTATCTCCTCTACAAGTGATTTCTCTAACGTCACTAACTCTTTCTTAACTTGCTCGGCTCTTCGTAAATCCACTCGTACACCATTTGTTTTCATATCCAAAAGCAATGGTGTAAGTCTTGTTTCTAAATTAAAGATACCCGTACACTCTTCTTTGGTTATTTCTTTTCGCAAGTAATCCCAAAGTTTCAAAGTTATAACTGCATCATGTTCTGCATATGCACCAACATAACGAGGTGGCAACTTCCACATACCAGACTTTGGATCTACACCAAATTCTTCTGCTGCACTTCTTAACATCTTCTCGTCTTTGTATGTCTTTAGATAATCGCCTGCCAAAGAGTTAAGATTGTAATACCTTCTGTTCTCATTTAACAATGGCGCTGCTACCATTGTATCTCTTATCTTGCCTTTAACTTCTATACCCTCGGCTCGTAACCAACCTAAATCGTACAAGGCATTGTGGAACACGAAAGTTTTTGTAGTATCACTACATAATTTAGTAAGCCATTTATATACTGCGTTCTTGGGCATGTTACCCACAGTATGTGCAACCGGGAAATACCAAGAACTTTCTCCAGCTGCTACTGCAATACCTATTATATGTCCATCTTTTCTAGTCCATCCAGGTCCTAGTTTTAAAAGATTCTCATCTCTTGTCTCCAGATCAATAGCTATCGTGTCATACTGTGATAGATCGGGTATAGCTTCGGGTGGTGTCCAATCTGAATCGACATTACCCCATGCCACATCTTTTATGTCTTGTTCCAATAAGTGGTATTGGTCACTTGTCATTAATAATTTCTCCACCTAACGCAGCGTACCCGATAATATCGATCCAGCTATCATCGTGTTCTATCGTTTCTGCTAGTCTAGCTAGTTTTACACCAACCATACAAGCCACAACTTCTTGTGCCGTAACTTCTCTTGCCAATATAACAGACCATATCTTGGCTATTCTTTCATGATTAAATTTAGCAGGCCCATACTCTTTGGCTCTCGGACCATTGATTAGTTTCTCTGCCTCATCTAAAAAATGTTTTCTATTCTTTTTCATAACTCAAATCCATATTGTCCCGATTTACATACTATGTGTAACTCTTTCTTTGCTCGAGTTACACCCACATACCATACTCTTCTCTCGGCATCTTGGTCTGGACTTTCCACACATGCCTTCGTTGAATCTAATAATAATGCTACATTATCTGCTTCTCCACCTTTTGCTCTATGAATTGTAGATACACGGATTCTAGGATCAGCCGAGAGAATTTTCTCGCCTCTCCTTCGTACAGAGACTATGTATGCAGCAACTTGTTCAGATACTTTTAAGACGTTCTGCCATGTTACAAAGTTATTTGCTTCAAAGCCACATAATCTTTTTAAATCAACTAATGTATACTCTTCATCTTCTGATAAAGAGTTCATAATTCTTCTGCCCGATCTTTGTATATATTTAGGATCAATAAGTTTTGAAAAAGGTTTAAGTAAATCTCCAGGTACTGTTGCTCCTCGTTGTAGTTTTATCCACACCTCTATCGATACCAATACATTAATAGATACAGACCAACCCTCGCCCTCTCTCCAAAATACATAACCTTCGTCTCTTAACTTTTGACAAACTTTATTGGCTATGTAGTTAGTTCTTGTAAGAATTAACCACTCGCCTTGTCTGAAATCAACATCAAGAACATCATTATGCCATGTAACAAAACCTTTTTCATTCTTTGGTTTCCATTCTTTATCTTCTCGTTTCGTGATTTGATCGGTTAATCCTTTTGCAAAAGCAAATGGATGTTTCGGAACACGAAACGATTGATCCAATATAATTTTATCACTACTAGCATTAAGAAAGTTTTCTACATCAACACCCATCCAAGAATATATAGCTTGGTCATCATCTCCAGCGTAGACAATTTCGTTAGAGTTAGGAACTAATACATCTTGAACCATCTGCCATTGCAGTGGAGCCAAGTCTTGTGCCTCGTCTATGATAAGTAAATCAAACTCGGGAGATGTCTCTTGCCATATAAATCTTTCTATCATGTCAATAAAATCAACTTTACGATTTGCTCTTTTATAATCCTTGAAAGCCTTGTCCAGCACCAGCAGTTGTTGTTTATTTAAACTTTGATCCCAACCTTTATGAAACTCTTCTTCAAGATCAACTTTTTTAACTCTCGCATACTGTATCAATGACATATACTTGTCGCCACCCGCACCTATATTAAATAGTGCACCTTCTTCCATATTAACTGTTTGTGTGGTTCTGAAATCTAAACCAACAAGTTTACCTAGTTCATTATAATCACGGCCCGACATTACTTCTGATGTACTCAAGCCAAGCCAACTAAAAGCAAGTGAGTGTAAGGTTCTAAAATAAACCATGTCCTTCGGATTTAAATCCAAGATTTTTGAAGCTCTTTCTTTTGCTTCTGTTGCAGCTTTTCTACTAAAAGACATGAACCCAATGTCTTGAGGTCTAACACCATCAAGCAATTTTTCTTGCACTAACTTAATTAAAGCGGTTGTTTTGCCTGTTCCAGGCGGTCCAAAAATTGTAGTCGGTGCAGTTGTGTATAGTTTTGTCATTAGAACGGGACCTCCTCTTCTTCTATAGTAATTGGTTTAAGTTCTACTTCTCCACCAAACTCTGGTATCCACCAGACTCTTACAGATTTCCACTTACCTTGTGAGTTCTGAAACTTTTTAACTAACGAACTATCTCCGTTGTTTATTTCTTTCAATCTCTCTTGGACTTGTGCCCTTGTGTAGTTATCAAACTTTCTGCTTCTCAAGAACTCCATCAACGCATCTAACTTAAAAAAAGTTCTTGCATCTTCTACATCTGTAAACGGTTTACCAATAACAACTTCTTCAAAACTCTGTGCTTGTACTCTGCCGGTGCAAAACAATTCTAGGTAAGATAGAAACTGTCCCTTGTATGTCAGTTCTTGTGGCACGGCTATCTCATTACAGTTCTCAAGCAGACCGTTGACTTGTACTTCCCAATCTGCATCCTTCATCTTTGGTGGCATGAAGTTCAACTGCTCCATACATGCTCTCTGAAATAGCCTCGGTGCTTGTAGTTCTTCTGTTGTTAACTCAAGTCTTCTGCCATCTATATCCAAGAACCAAAGTCTAGGCTCCGATAGAATTACAGATAATCCACTGATAGCAGGCATTGATGTAGCACCAATACCATGCTTTAATCCACGACATACACTTTGATTACAATGTGATGACATGGGTTCTTCCTTACATAGATACTGATATTCTTTCTTCTCTAATGTAGATTGGACTGTCACTATCTCTGATGCTGGTAAAGGTGGTGTAAAATGTTTTACATTCAACTGCTCCAACTGCATCTTCCAATCATTCGGAGATGCTTTTTGTAAGAAAACTCCAAGTTGGAAAGCTGCCTTGTTTCTACCACCTTCAAATATACCCATGCTCAACAATGACTTGAGGCACGGAACATAACCAGGAAATAAGTTTGGTTTACCACCCACAGATAGTTCCATGAATTTTTTAGGATCACACTTTATCTTATGTACTTGCTCTATGAACTCAGAAAGTGTTGCCTCTGTATATTTTTTGCCAACCTTGATTACGGCAAATCGCAGAGTCTGTTCGGAATCAAAGTATGGTAGGTTTATAAAATTGCCTACATCTCCTCGCTCCACCAACACCTGCTCTTGCTTTGGAAATATCTCACAACGTCCATGACCTAATGCAGCTGCTATCTCGGCAGATTTATCTCTGAAATCGGCAGCTTCCATCCACTCCGTAAAGAAAAAGAATATATGTGCACCCCCACTTTTACTACGGCACACGATACACGGTACTTTTAATTTTTCTAATTTGTCCACCAAGGCATTGTGATCCAAAGGATACTCATCAATATCTAATGCACCAAACTTACATTTGTTTTCTGCATTGATAGGTATAGAACCGACACCTTTTCTGCCGTCTACATGTCCTTGCATAAGTTCTAATGTTAATGGATTTCTTACGATAAATGATTTGGCTTTTTGTTTGCCGTTCATTCTTTGATTTGAAACTTCCGTCTGTCCGTGTGCTCCGTCAAAGCCTTCAAACGCAAGTAATAATTCTTCTGTTAAATTCACTCTTCTCTCCAAAAAATAAAAAGCCGTGTAGATGGAGGAGGTATCTACACGGCTAGTTTAATTAAAATGGTACATCTTCTTTCTCTGATATTTCATCAGCAGAAGCAGCAGCCATTTTGACCTCGCCTTTACTTACACTTTGATACATCATACGAGCCTCAAGCATCATCTTCTCTATCTCAGGTGTAATGTCGGTCACACGATCCAACTTATAATTAAACCATTTACCTTGATCGTTAGCTTCCAAGACAGTGGTTAAGTTCCAAGCCGTTCCGTAAATTGGCATTAACATGCCACTTGGTAACCTAGCACTATTCTTTAAAGTATTCCATCTTCGAGACACTTTTAATTGTGTTTTTTTCATGTCAAGAACACTCGGTGCAAAAGTTCCGTCAGAAGACTTTGCCATCACTAGATGTTGATGTGCACGGACTAACTCATTACCACTTGGTAACATCTCAATGCTACCCTCTCGGGTGGTCAATGCTATGTCCTTATCATCTGATGATAGTTCTCTTACAAAACCACCACCACTTGATCGCAGTGCAAACTCCAAGAATTTTTTCTCAAAGAAAGCGGGAACAACTAAAACACCTTCGTCCTGCTTATACACTTCTTGTGTAACAGTATTAAAGATGTCGCCTTGTTCAGCGCCTTTGATATACAGAGAATCGTCCTTCTGTAATTGTGGAGATAATGCTTGGATAATCCTTATAAAAGGTATCTGCATATCTTCCGTAGTGATATTCTCAAGACCAATACCAGCGTCAGCTTGTAACATTTTATCTAACTCTGATACTACCACTTCTGTAGCCTTTTTCTGTGCAACTTGGTTCATTATTGACCCCCTTTGATTTTAGCACGGTTACCCTGGTATACACCGAATAGATCAAAGTCTATGTCGTGACCATTTTCAATTCTATTTTTTATCCAGGTTTTTAAAGTCATTGGATGAACATGCTGTTTCTTTACGGGTGCGAAACCTTTGTCTTCAAGGTCTGCAACTACAGAACCAGCTTGATTATCTTGACCCATACTGAAGCTCACGATAACTTCGTTCTTGATAAGATCGCCTTCTCCAATACTTCTTAAGTATTGAAAAGCCTCTTGCTTCTTAGTTTCGGGTATTCTAGCAGAAACATACTTATCTATAGTAACTTTGCTACCATCAACTGTCAGACTTTCAACACCCATAGTCTGCATCAATGATGGAATATCTTCCTCATCTACAGATCTTTTCTTTTGTTGAAGGTCTTTTAGTTGTGCTTCGGTATCTTTGATATGTTGATCTAATTCAATAGACCTACGAATTAAAGACGACAAATCTTTAGTGTCGCCTTCTCTGACTTTATTAAATGCTTGAGGGTCAGCTGCCTCTTTCTCAAATAGTGAATACACATCACTCATCGTTCTCTCCTTCTACGTTAAAGTTTATGCCCTTCGGCGGTTAATAGAAGATATAGTTTATATTATTATACCTTCTCGTCAACGAGTTTTTGGGACTCGTATTCTTTTTGTGTCAGATAGGTAATTGTACCACCCACTGTTCTAAAATTTTCTTTAGCCAATTCATTCAGTATCTTCCATGTATCAATCGGTACTGCTATTGACTTCCATTTATCTGTATCCATTTTTTACTCCATAAAAAGAATGGGTAGGGATAACCATAACTGAAAGGAGAAACATGCAACTCCCTACCCGAACTTTTTTTTCAATAATTAATTCTAAGGAATTAATAACTTCTTCTACCATTATTAACTCACATACGTCAAGCATAAAATCTTATACTTTCTCATATACTTTGTATTCTCTTCTAAGTTTATCCATCTTAAGAACTTCTGCCATCATATCTTGGCTATAATCTAGCACCTCTTTCCACTGATTTTTTCCTGATGGTTGTAAGAAATCATTTTGTGTTAGGCTCAACGACTTAACACTCATGAAAGATTCCACGGGAAAAAACAAAACAGCGCAAGTACTAGAGGTTGAATAAGCCGTAATATCTAGTGCCACTAATGCTATAATATCGCAGTCCTTTCGGGTGTAGCACCTTTTGTCGGCTCCTCTTGATATGGTAAAATTATATCTTCTCATATCATCACTCTGTAATACTGTCTTCACTTCCACCCGTTGTGCCACCTTTAATCCTGCACCACCAACCACGGCAATATCTACACCATCTTGTTTCACAGTTGATGCAGCGTAACCAAGCATGGATAGTTTAAGGACTGTTGCATTTTCACCTGCATTACCTACAATCTTTTCGCCTCTTAACTTACTCATAGTACTTCCTCCGATATATATGTTTATCTTCTTGCATTGCTCTTGGATCGTCTTCAAAAACCCCTTCGTCTTGAACGGGTCTTTTCTTAGCTTCTTTTTGTAGTTCTTTAAATATTTGTCTCAAGTCTTGATTCTGTGATTGATACTCCCCCCGACAATCCCAACACATTTTTCTGTGTGTCCGTCTTTCTTTTGTCGGTGGTAATTCTATTCCACATACCTTGCAGTGATTTAAACTAACTCTTTTACCATTATCGCCCATTGTTTATTACACCTTTAGCCATTCCAAAACCCTTTCTCCTAATGTTATGTTTGCTAATTTATTTTTATTAACTAAAGTTTTAACTATATGCACATCAACTGTATTGGGACAAACTAAATCTACATATAATACGGGATTATGTTGTCCAACTCTGTGTGCCCTATCCTCTGATTGAACACGGGACTCCAAATTAAAATCGTTGGAATAGTAGATTACATTTGTCGCGGCATGAAGTGTTATTCCCATACCACCCGTTTGTGCATTACTGACAAAGAACCTCGTGGGATCTTCCTGGTTCTGAAACCTCGCAATCGCCTCGTCCCTTTGTGCCATAGTCGTATCGCCAAAGTAAGATACTGTCGAATCTTGTCCATACACACCTTTTAAACTACTGCAAATTTTCATGATGTCATGGCGAAACCTAGACCATATAATAACTTTACCTTCCATCTCTTCTATTACTTCAAGTAATGTCGATAACCTATTGTTTGGTATATGTTTTACTTCGCCTTCGTCAGTAACAAGATAACCACAAAGCAACTGCTGCAATCGCAGAAGCCGTGTCATAACTTCGGGTGCAGTAACCATATCTCCACCTTCAAGTAATGCTACTGATGTTTTTTTGATACTTTGATAATGTCGCTCTTGCTCCATTGTCATGTCAACTTGTCTTGTAACATATGTTTTGGGTGGTAGATCAAGTGCTTCTTCTTTCGTAACTCTATAAGAATAAGGATCAATCTTTTTCTTTAATTCCTCCAAATTTTTATAGCCTACAATTTGATTGAATTGATGTGTCCCCATCTTGACGTTTTTAATCACGGCATATCGTGCTTGAAAAGACCAAAAGGAACAGAAGTTCAATAGCTTTGGACTCATAAATAAAAACTGCGAGTATAAATCTAATGGAGACTTTGTTATAGGAGCACCCGTAAGTATTCTTTTATACTTGGCTCTCTCTGCAAATTTTATCAAAGCCTTGGTTCTCTTGGCTTTGATATTTTTAATTGTTGTTGATTCATCAACGGCTATTAGATAATTACTTCTATGGGTAAACGTATCAAGAAACTTGAATATCTTTTTAGTCGCAAAAGCCTCTACATTGATTAGTAGTATTCGTAAGTTTCTTCTTGCTTCCCCACCCACGGAGCTTTTTAACTCCGTGGTTTCTCGTTTCGTGAGATTCGCCTTCCATATATATACCTTTGATGATATATCGTCAGATAAATGTATCGGTAGTTCATTGTTCTTCCAATTCGTATACACACCTTTCGGTGCTACAATAATAGCCGTATCTATCTTCGTATGCCAATAAAGCCAAGCCATATTATCAATCAAAACTTTTGACTTGCCACACCCCATCTCCATGAAGTATGCAAAGTTTTCTTTGTCATAACTTCTAAAGAGTGCGTCTCTTTGATGATCGTAAGGCTTGGTCTTTAATGGAAACTGAACACTATTTAAGAGTTCAATCATTATCGTCTTCCGTTTCCTCTATTAATTTTTCTTTTAGCTTCTCTTTAAAATTTTCTGCTACTTTTTTATTTTTTTCGCTATCGCCAAAATCAATAATAACATGGTCATCAAACCAACTTTTATTTTTCACTTCTTTTTCTCCCTTATCTAGTTCCATATACTTGCAATCTTATCTTTTTACTTGCAGACGTATTATGATTATATAGTCGCTCAATATTCAAGATGAAATCATTACGGCTACCTTGATTCTTTAACTTAGAAGAATGATTCTTGAGTCTAGTCTCAAAAATTTTCCAAACGAAAGTAGAATCTTTTAGTGCAGAAATCATAGCACCAACAAAAGTTCTTTTCTTCCAAAATGGAAAATATTCTCCAACTGTCATAATTTTATTAGCCGTATCTTTTGCCCACTCTAAATCAATAACTTTAAAGTTTCCGTTCTTAAAATCATTTAAGTCAATAGCCGTATGATAACCTTTATTATTTAACATAGAGATAGAGTCCGAAATACTAAACTCATAGTGCCTATGAAACCATTCAAGAATTTCATAATCCGTATTGCCTAGTTTCACATGGCTCATAAGATATTCTTCCATAGTCCACTTTCTTGATACAGAATTTAACTTTCTAATATCAAAAATATCCAGGCCTTCCTTTATTATATAAGTAATAGGAATACTCAAAGCCTTATATGCTTCAAGTCTATGTTGACCTTCACATACTTCCATCTTCTCATTTACTATTATAGGTATCTGAAAATCTTTTATAGTTATCTGCTCTGATAAACTCTTAACATGAGCCTCTACTACGTCTCGATTACCTGCTATATATTTAAACTGATCGTAGTCAGTAGTCGTATGAATTTTCATATTTGCTTTAGACACTTTGTTTCCTCCTATTTTTTAAAGTCTCTTTAACCATCAATGCTACTGTTGCATTAATAGTTCTATTGTCTTTCTTGGCTATCCTTCTAATCTGCTCGTATACCGAAACACGGACATTTAAGGATTTGTAAGATGTATCAACATCATCAAAGTGATACATCTCTTTTGCATCATCACTTAATTTTTCCTTGGGTATGATGCCATCAACAAAATCATCAACTTCTTTTTCGATTTCGTCTTCCCAAAGTCTTTTAGTTTTTCCCACAATATCTCCTAATGTAGTTATTATTATTTATATATAAGTAATGTATGGGATACAATAAGTCAAGTGGTATATAAAAGTTTTTTTACATAGAGTTTCTGTCATATTTTTTTGTTTAATAAAATTTTTTAAAAATAGGTGTAGAAAGTGTAGAAACGTAGAAAACACTCTGTAACCCTTGGTAGTACTAGAGGTTCTTTCTACACTTTGGTTACACTTTCTACACTTCAAAGCCGACCGCGTCATTTTTTTTCCTTTTTTTATTGATAAAATATGGGAGAAACTCTACTATAGGGTTATGCCATTGACTAATAGACAAAAAACTTTTGCTAAACTTATTGTAGAAGGTACGAATTCTAATTCGGAATGTGCTAGACAAGCAGGATATTCTGAAGGACAAGCTCGTAAGACTGCAAGTCTGCTTCTTAATGGTAGAGATTTCCCTCTCGTAAACGAACATATCAAAGACCTCCGAGAAAATCGTGAGAGACGATATGGAGTAACTTTGATTGGTCAAATGAAAAGGTTTGCAGACCTTTCCAAAGGTGCTGAGGACTCTGGTCAGTTCTCTGCAGCCGTCAACGCAGAGAAGATAAGGTCTGCACTTGGTGGTCTTGCGATTGATCGTAGGGAAACAAATGTAACTCATAATTTAGACAAACTCTCTCGTGAAGAGATTGTTGCTAGGCTCTCTGAAATTAGGAAAAATCACCCTTCTGCATTTATTGATGGTGATTATAAGGTTGTCGGAGAGAGTGGGGGGAAGAAAACTCTCTCCAACCTGGGCAAATAGCAATTCCCGATATTGCTTCGTGCATTTCAAACATAGATTAAATATCATTAAGAAGTCAACTGTCTTTCGAGTTTAGTAAAATCTTTTCAGTTCCATCTTTCTGTATCTCTGTAAGAACAACATCATCATGATCTTTAGCTACCCAATTATAGTAGTCCATTTGTGCTTTACTAAAGTTCTTGTAATAGTCATCAACACCACCAACCCAAACAATAAATCGCCAACCATTTTTATATTCGGTCAACGGATTTTTAGGAGTTGGAGTTGCTTTCTCAAGTTCTATCTTAACTGTTCTTAATGCTTCTGCTACATCAACAATAGTTTCTTCGCTATAGTCATCTTTGTCATTAAAAACAATGTCGGCATAGTCATCTAAAACTTTATGAATTAATTGTAGTTGTTTAAGTTCCACTTTCAATCTCCTTCTTGATTGCTAATCCAATTAATTTTGCATTAAAAGGAACGATTGCATTTCCTAAAGCCTTCAGTCTGTTGGCTCTGTCTTGTTGGTCGATTGTGATTCTTGGGACTTCTCTAGGTTCGTCCAACCAATAGGATACCCCATCAACCATTCCACCCAATCGCAATTTAGTCTTGCATCTCCCTCTATCTGATAAATCTTGTGTGTCAGATCGATTTGTCTGCCGTCCTTCAATCTTTTCTCGTAGTATTGATTGTTGCCGTTGTAACTGTGTTTCTTCAGTCCCGAGTTCGGTGTTGGAAACTTCCACTCTTCCATTCTCGGTGGTCTTAAAGTTACTCCGTTCATCATGGCTTGAGCTTCTGCTTCCGTCAGTTCGCCCTTCTCCACTTTCCTTCTGAACATCATGGTTTGTCCCTCTGAAGCGTGTCCGTATCCCTTCGTTGTTGGAGTTGGATACATTTCCATTGTCTTCGGGTCTACTTGCTCCCTCAAATTGCTCGGTCTTTTGCGACCTTTTCTGTGTGTCTGTTGCAATTTCTTGGTTGCTTCTGCACTTCTTGGTGGAAGGGAATCCATAGTTGTCGGGGTCGCCCAAGTTTCTACAGACGATCCAAAGTCTGTCCCTTTTGTGTCTTGCTCCGATTGCACTAGACGGAAATACAAATGTCCTCGTATGGTAGTTGATGCTTTCCATTTGAAACAAAACCTCGTCAAGTCCCAATGAGATGTGTCCATACACATTTTCGAAAACACAATAAGAGGGTCTTGTTTGTTCAACAATGCTATGCAAGAACGGAAAGATTCTTCGAGGGTCATTCGGATCTCTTTTGCCACTTGTGGAAAATGGTTGGCACGGGTAACCCCCCGTGATAATATCGGGTCTTTCGGAAATAAATCTTCTTGGGTCATCTGCGATCTCCTTCACATCATTAAAAATTGGAATTCCTGGGAAATTTTTATTAAGCACTTTATGACAGAATTTGTCCGTATCACAAAATGCCATTGGCTCGGATAGATTTGCTTGTTGGAAACCAAAAGCAAACCCACCGATACCACTACATAAGTCTAAATGTTTAAGCATCTCTTACCTCTTCGCAAACACTATCGAATTGATCTATGTCATCTTGATAATCTGCACTACCTTCTGCCCATAGTTCTTCTGCTTCTTTTTTAGATTTTGCTTCTACAATATGTCTTTCTAATATTGTAGATTTGACTATAACTTCATATGTTTTCATAGCTCTGCCTCAAAACTACATTCGCCTTGTTTAAGTATACAATCATAAATCTTTTTCCCAAGATTCAATCTTGCATACCATTCTAAGTAATAACGAATACCTTCTTCAGTATGTTTTTTAGGACTAAGTTTTTCATCTAAAAACTCGAGTAACATTTTATCATTATAGCTATCACGATTATTAAAAAACTCATCTATAAGTTCTCGATACTTACCTAAAGTTCTATCACACTCGAGCATACCTCTATGAACATTTTTCTTATCATCTTCACTAAAATAATAATGATAAAATCTAGGTTCTCCTTGCACACCAAAGTAATCGGCATCTGTGCTATCTTGCACACCAAACCAAAACTTTCCTTCAATATCGCCAGTGAAATATCTACCCATTTTTTCTCCCCTTATGGTTATCAAGATTTTCTTTTAACTCTTCTAAAAACTCTACTGCATCTGTGTGGTCAGAGTTTACTATTTCTTCAAGCCTCTGAACCACATAGTTAACATCTACTCTTAGAGGAGTTTCTTTTTCTCCGATTGCTATTGCTACTTTATTATCAAGTTTCTCTGCAAACCAATCACTCTCTGTTATTGCATCAATTTCATTATAAATGAAATCTTGGAGTTCTTTTGCTACTGCTCCAAAAGTAGGTCTGATTTCTTCCATTAAGCAAACTCCTTAAATAATTTAAGAGCATCTTCAAAAGCCATAAAATTTAAACACTTTGCCTTCGGGTGGTTTTCATTAAGAAAAGATTTGAAGCCTTCTTCTTTATAACCTTTAGGTTTTTTGTAGGCGAAAACTTCTTTATCTTCTTGGCATAAAAACTTAGCTTTTAAATCTTTTTTAAGAACCTTTCTATCAAGCCAATCATATAAAGCATCTTGACAAACATGTTCTAAGTCCATTTCAATTTCAAAAGATTTCTCTTCTCCATTACTCATATACTTATGAGTTTTCTTTCCATAAGTTTTAATACACCATTCATTAGCTAATGCTAAAAAATTTCTTGTTGGGTGGAAATCTAACATTTCGGGATAAGTGTCTTGTCTATCACTTCCACCATGTCCCTCGTTTGAAACCTCAATAGCTTTTTTACCATTGATATATACTGTTGCATTATAACAAGGAGTTTCTTCTGAACCTCTTGCATAGTGTGAGATATTTTTTACCTCTAGTTTAGAAATCTGCATGTCTTTTCCTTTCGTTGGTTGTTGTTGCAATTTTCAAGATAAGACACGAATAAACCCGTGTCTTACTTTGATAATTACTTTTTAAAACTGTTCAGTACTCCTCTAAAACCACCACTTTTCTTTCCAATTATCAAACCACTTCTGTGGCTTGATGTTGGATTATGTTTTCTTTTGTGTTGGTTAGACCTTTGTTTTGCTTTGTGCATCTTTTTCATTATGCGTTTCCTTCTGTGTTTTTTAATGCTTCTCCAATATCAAAAGGCATGATAGTAAAACCTCTGTCGTTTTCTGATATTGCTACTTTACCTTTAAAAGTAATTCTGCTCTTCACATCTTCTAATGAAGTTTTATGCTCAATACTTTCGCCTTCTGCATTTGTACCTAAGATTAACCCTTTGCCCATTAAAGATATTATTCTCCCATCATCACATTTAATAGTGAAAGAATAGTTACTGTCTTTTAATAAACCTTCTTCATCAATGTAAATAGTATCTTCATTCTTGAATGGATAAACACATTCAAATGCTCTACATTCTAAAATTTGATAAATACTTTTGTAATCTCCATCATAACTAATGACACGGATTATTTCTTCTTTTGGATTAATTAATATAGCTTTCATAACTTTCCTTTCTATAATTATATTGAACGTATTCTTTTGTTTCTTGTTGCTCTTCTCTTATTGCCTCTAAGAAGTATAAACCACCTAAGAACCAATTTTGATCTTTATTTTGGATCACTTGTTCTTTCATTTTTTTCCCCTATAATAAATTATATAATTGTTATCCCACATTATCCCATAGGGGTCAAGTAATAAATGACAGAAAAAAACTTTTTTTTATCAATCAAAAATCAATTACCCAAAGGTAAGTTTGTCCAAAAGATTGAGAATAAATTTAATTCGGGGTTCACAGATGTAATAATTATCAACGAAAAATATCCCTTGTTTATTGAATTAAAAGCACCATCAAAAGGAAACACTTTCAAGGTCGAACCATCACAGATTTCAACACATTTGAGGATACAAGCTAATAATTACGTTTCTTTTTTCTTGGCTCAAGCACCTTCTAAGACTGTTCTATATTTGTTTGAGGGTGGTAAACTCTGCGAGTTCCTTGCGTCCAAAGACCTTGCGACCTTCTCTGTGTCCCCGACCACGGAAGCACTTCTGACCTTCGGGAGTTTGGACGATTGTTTGGGGTGTGCGAATCGAAAGGTGGCATCAATTTTGCAAAGATAAGTTTTGCGAATCTTTGCACCTTTGCAACCCGACCAAAGGGAATTGGAAATGGAGGCAAAAAAGAAGCTCCACCTTCGGGTGGAGCTTCTTGCTTATATTTTTAATGTATCGGGTTCGAGTGTTGTAAGTTCGTCTGCACCTTTTTTTAATAAGGCTCTTCTGATGCACTCGCCATCAAGATAAAAACGATATTCTCTATCGCCATTGTCGTGTTGTCTGTGGGTCGTTGTGTGTCTTAAAAATTGGTGTGAGTTCCTTGAAGATGTCCCCACTCTTACCTCAACATCTCCCGTGTTTCTGACTCCGTAAGATTTTCCAGACTTGTAAATACAAGCCGTGATGATATTCCATATTGGATACTGTTTCATTGTTCTTCCTTTCACTAATGTTCCTGGGTATATTATCCCATCTAGTCCCATAAGTCAAGCCAAGAAAAGCAAATAAAATAAAATAAAATCCTTGACAATCCCAGATTTTCTGATATAATGAACGGGTGGCTGGGTGGGATAAGTCGCAAAGGTCGTTTGCGATCCTTTGCGACTTTAACAGAACAACGCAGCTGCTTCCCGGGTGCGTCCCGGGTGAAGGGGTCAGTTGCAGAGGGAGTTTGCGAACCTCTGCAACTTTACACAGAAGGAGGCGAAGGTGCTGCAGCTGCAGCTGCACGGGGGTGGCCTGGAGATTTTGGGAACAAAAAAAGCCACCATCAGAAGATGGTGGCTCTCTAGCTAGGAGAAGCTATTTAGAAGAGGATCGAAGAATATAATCCCAAGTATTAAGAAACTTAGTAGTATGCACCATAGAGGTCGAGTACGACCTCTTCTTGGTTTTCTTATGAATGGCTCGTTTACCTTTTCTATTTATTTGATGTTTTAACTTCATCTAACAACCTTTCATATTCTTTTATCTGTCTGAGGATTTCAATCTCTTGATGCTTGAGACCAACTAAAGCAGTCTTCAGTCCCAAGATCATTCCTCGGTTGGTTTGAGTTTCGAGCATCTCGCCTAGTTTATCAAAGGGCGAGTCTTTTTGAATTATCTTTTGTGGCATTTGTTTTTCCTATGCTAATTAAAGTTATATAATATATATCCCACCTGATCCCATAAGTCAAGCAGAAAGTTAGTGCGTCTTGAAAAAAGTTGGTGTGCAGAGAATCGCAAGATCGAAAGACTATAATACTTTGCGATTCTCTGCACCTTTACGCCAACGGATTTACCCGAGAGCTTCGGGTTGTCAACCCCTTCGGTAATTATTTAGTTAACATGTTAATCGAAAGTTTTATTTAGTGGTTGACATCTCCCATAGAATCTTATATAACAATAGTATCAGAAACACAAGCGAAAAGGAGAACAAATGTCTGATGTACAAAATGCCATTGAAGAGTTGGTTCAAGAGCAAGTCGAATCTCGTATTGATGATGCTATCAGTGATAGCAATGAGATCAACGAGATCAAGCACAATGTTGAAACTCTTGAGGCAAGGCTTGATGATGATATTGTCAATCAAGTTGTCAAAGAGGTCATCACCAAGCTAATGTCCACTCTGGACGGCAATTACGTCATGGTTAAGAAGTCTTACCTAGACTCACTAACCACCAAGGATGTGGCTTAAATCACGGAGAGACGCACTCACAGTGCGTCTCACTGACGAGCAACCAAAGGCACAGAGATTGATACGAGCACTGCGAGTCTCTGTGCCTTTACACACGGACACTTGGTGGCTTCCAGGCTTGCTGCAACTCCAACAACTTAGGGTTACTGACGAGGAACGACTGTGACTCGTCAGTATTTTACACCCCCCACCCCCTAAAACACACATGATGGTGTTACTATATACATGTATTATGCAGGGTTGATAAATTCATTTGAATATATTATCGTTGGGACATGAATCTAGATGTCTTACCTAAAGAGGTGTTACAAGAAGTTTTTCTGCTTGAGCAACAGAAAAAGAAACTGGACACCCGTGATATAGCTCAAAAAAATTTCTTAGCTTATGCACAACATGTATATGAGGGTTTTATCGTTGGGCGACACCATAAAATCATCGCAGAAAAATTGGAACGCATTGCTACTGGTAAACTCAAAAGACTTATCGTAAACATGCCACCCCGACATTCTAAGTCTGAAATGGCTTCTTATCTCATGCCTTCGTGGTTCTTGGGCCGTAATCCGAAGTTAAAGATCATTCAAGCCACGATGAATACAGAACTTGCCGTGAGGTTTGGTCGTAAGGTTAGGGACTTGATTGCCGATCCGATATACACGGAAGTTTTTCCAGAGACTGATTTGAAGCAAGACAGTCAAGCCGCGGGTCGATGGGAGACGAGTGCTGGTGGTGAATACTTTGCCGCGGGTGTTGGAGCAGCGATGACGGGTCGTGGTGCGGACTTATTGATTATTGATGATCCGCACTCGGAACAAGATGCACTGTCCTCGACTGCATATGATAATACTTATGAGTGGTACACATCTGGACCGAGACAGAGGTTACAACCTGGGGGAACCATCATCATTGTGCAAACGAGATGGTCGAAGAAGGATTTGACAGGCAGATTGATACAAGCACAAGCGAAGGATACCATGTCTGACCAATGGGAAGTTGTGGAGTTCCCAGCGATTTTACCGAATGATAAGTTATTGTGGCCCGAGTTTTGGAACAAGGACGAGTTATTAAGGGTCAAGGCATCATTATCTCCTATGAAATGGAACGCCCAGTGGCAGCAGAATCCGACATCTGATGATGTTGCGATGATAAAGCGTGAGTGGTGGATTCCGTGGGAAGAGGAGAAAGTACCTAAATTAGATTACATTTTGCAAAGTTATGATACTGCGTACAGTAAAAAGGAGACAGCAGACTATAGTGCGATTACGACATGGGGTGTATTTGAGCCGAAGGCAAATGGTGTCCAGCATTTGATAATGTTAGATGCGAAGAAGGGACGTTGGAATTTTCCAGAGTTAAAGGAGATTGCTTTGGAGGAGAATGATTACTGGGAACCAGACATGATGTTGATTGAGGCAAAAGCTAGTGGACAACCTTTGGCTGATGAATTAAGGTTACTTAACCTCCCGGTGCTGACGTTTAGTCCCGGCAGACGAAAGGGGGGTAACTTAGATAAAACTACGAGGATGCACATTGTATCTCCTATTTTCGAATCTGGAAAAGTATGGTATCCTAGTGGCGAGAAGTTTGCTGAAGATGTTATAGAAGAAGTTGCATCTTTTCCAAATGGCGACCATGATGACTATTGTGATAGTATGACGATGGCAGTCATGAGATTTAGACAAGGTGGCTTTGTTGTACTAGATGGAGAAGACCAAGGAGAAGATTGGTATCCGAAAACTAAAAGGGAATACTACTAATGGCAAAAGATCCAAAAAACAAAATTAATAATAAAATTGATGTAACTATAACTAAAAAAGATGATTTAGGTTTATCTCCATCAGAGATAAGGGAAAACAAAAAGAGACAAAATCTTGGTAGATCAAAAGATAAAATGGCTCCATCTTCTAAAATCAAAGGTGAAAAAGAAAAAGATTTAAAAAGACTAGAAGAGATCAAAAAGAGTCAAGCCGCAGAGGATGCCGCTAAAAAGAATAAAGCAAAAGGAAAAGGTCCAAGACTTGGTGGAGAATTTACAGGTCCAAGAAAGAACGTACTAAAACGCATGAACATGGGTGGTGTCATGAAAAACAGAGGCGGAACTTTTAAGGGTAGCTTCTAATGGCTGGCAAAAAAGGAATGAAGCACAAAGAAAAGGTGATGTATGATCCTTATAACTTTGCTAAAGTTGCAGAAAAATTCCAAGCCGACCAGAAAAAAGAAAAAGAAAAAGCGAAATTAGAAGCAAAACAAGCGAAAGAAAGAGCTGCTAAATTAAAAACTAAGAAACAAGCGTTAGCCAAAGTAAAGGAAAACCAACGTAAATTAAACGTACAAGCCTCTAAGTTAGCGAACATAAAAGCCAAGGGCGCTGGTGCGGGAACCAAGGGACCTATAGTTGAGATTCAAGATCCTATGTTACTTAGAGAAAAACAAAACTTGAGATTAGCTAATAAGTATAGGAAAATGAACATGGGCGGTGTAATGAAAAGCCGTGGTGGAACTTTCAAGGGAGTCTATTAATGTCAGATGAAGCAGATAGAATCAGAACGTATCAAGAACTGGCACGAAGGGGACAACCCGTTTTCGGAAAAAACTTCGGGAAAGGTGTACCATCGACCAAGGGACCTTCTAAGAAAAAGTTTACACCAAAAAAAATACAGCCCGTTAAGAAACAATCTGGTGGTTATAATGTAACCAACCGTTTTTCAGATAGAATGTTACCAGAGAAAAAAAAGAAGACTAGGATTACATAATGGCTACAAACGACTCGTCATTTGCATATAGTATAGACCAGGCACAGAGACTTTTTGGTAAAGGTCTTGAGGTTATTGGATCAAGGACGGGTATTGAATCTCTTTTTAATTATGGAAAAGAGGTTGTAGCACAACAAGACAAAGACATCAAACAAGGTAACTACAAACCAGAATACACGATGGGACTTCGTGAAGCCTATCAGCAAGGTGGTTTGAGTGATGCGATTGGTTGGGTTGCCGAGAAAACTGGTGAAAATATAGCAACGAGTGGTATTGCACTTGGTGGTGGTTTAGCGTCTGCTTTGACTGCTCCGTTCAGTGTACCAGCTGCAGCTTTAATAGGTGGAGCAACCATTTTAGGCTCTGGAATCGTGGGAACTGGTGAAGTTGCCGAGGAAATGGAGCAAAAAACTGGTAGTTATAACGACTCTGTGGCTATTGGAGCGGGTACAATTATAGCACTTTTGGACAGATTTGGTGCAGGAAGAGTGATTCCGAAGGACGAATTACTAACAATTACGGGTAAAGAACTAATAAAAAGACTGGGTGAAGAAGGTAAAGTTGACGCAGCCAGAGAGATTGGAAGACGCATTGGTAAATCTGTAGCATTTGAAGGTGGTACTGAAGGATTGCAAGAAGGCGTGGTTATGGGTTCGACTGCCTTAACTGGCGGTGAATATACTGGTGAGCAAGTTGCTGACAGATTACTAGAAGGTGTAGTTCTTGGTGCAACAATGGGTGGAGCAACGACCACGGGCATTGAGGCATTTCGTCAAGGACCTGGGATTGCAGGTTTAATCGGGGATACACTTGGACCTGGAGGTATGCCACCAGCTCAACAACTAGCGATGCAAACTGCCGCGTCTTTGTACGGACCTAGTTTTGCACAATATAGAGCGAAAGACGTACCACCGTCCACGGCTGAGATTCTTATGAATGAAGCAGCTGGAGGAGGTGAGACACAAAGAACACCAGAACAGAGAGCAGATGATAATTTATCGATTACTGATGATACTGATCCAAGCATTGATGAAGACCAAACATTCTTCAGTCCAGATCTTGAGGGCGGCTCTGTTGGTAATCCAGTTATACAGAAAGTTGCAGACGAAGAATTAAAAGCGATAGAACAAAAAATTGAGGAAGACAGATCCAAAGGAACAACTATAACAGACTCCAGAGTTGCAGGAAGATTTGCCGCCGCTAAGAACAAAGAAAGATTTACTGATCCAGAGGATCCCGTTGTTTCTCCCTTAAGAATAAAATTAACTAAGTTGGGAAGTAAGTTTGGATTGAAAGAGCCAATTAAAGTTTCTAAAGTTTATGATGAGCTTCGAGCACAAGAGCGTAGAAGAGAAGGCTCCGTTGGATTTATTGGACGAGAACAGTATGCAGAAACAGTTGAAGACGATATTAAGTACATACCAAAAGAAGGTAAAGGAAAAGATTTTGGTCAAGCAGTTAAAGCAGCGCCAAAGATAGACGGCAGACCAGATTATGGGTCTATTCCCAATATAGATGATTTAGCAGTTAGAACTACAGTTCCTAAGAAAATCAAGAAGATAGCGACAGTTTTTGATGCACCGAATGAACGAGGGGACTTGATTATTCACAACAGAGGAGGTGAAGCATTTGTTTCTGGTTTGGAAGAATATCTTGTAAGGAACAAAGATACGACTAAGACTATGGAAGAAATCATTTATGATTTTGACCAGATGCGACCAACTGTTAGATTAGAAGTTAGAAGTGGTGAGAACAGAAGAACAAACGGACCTTTTAGAAACTTTGCTCTTAGTGCTGGAGAAATTTTAGCAGATCCAAGTTTAGCTCCCGCGGGTACAGTTCCACAAGAGTTGGGTTACTCGGGACAAAGAATATACTCTTCGTTTGCAACAGTTACGGGCAAACCAATCAATGTAGAAGTTCCTACAAACGACACTGATTCTAGAGGTAATCAAAAAATAAAATTTCAAACTAATACAGACGCAGAGGTTAGACCACTCGGTACTGGTCAAGGCTTTGAGATTGATAACATAAGTGTTATTGCTGTTAATCCAGACCAAGAAAGATTAAAAGCAGGTTCTTTAACAAACAGCCCCGTTATAAATGCCATCCAACAAAAAACGAGAGCTAATGGTGAAACAATAGAGTTCATGCAGGCAAACAGCGATAAAGAATTAAATCTACCACATGATTATTATAACAAGGGTTTTGGCTATACAAGAGCTATGATTGTAAGAGGAGCAGATGGTAAACTATACGCTATGCTTGAAGAAGTTCAATCAGATGTAACAAGAACGTATGAGAACTTATTAGATTTTGCTAAACCAGAATATGCGTACAATACGCCAATAGAGTATGGTGGAATACCAGAATTGTTTTCTAACGCTTTTGACCAAGCCTTAATAGGTAATGATCCACATTTAACCAGAACTTTTTCTGGTGGTGCTCGACCTGCTGATAAAAGACCTATTAGAGATTTAAATACACGGATTGGTGATTTTACGGGCAGAGATAGTCTTGACACTTATAAAATGTTGACACCAAGCGAAAGAAACAAGATCAGAGTTCTTGACGCTATGGATCAAGATATGCCCGACAGTGATGCTCCTTCACAGTTCAATCAAGACTTAGCTGCTAGAAGAAAAGTTTTTGAAGACGCAGAAAATAAATTAAAACTTGCCGAAGAGCAGTTAGAAAAAATAGATACACAAATAGAAAATTTTCAAGCTACAAGAACAGCACCAATGGAAATATCTAAGATACATAATGTAACTTTAGATGATTTAGTTACTATAAGAAAAGGTTTTACTAAAGATATAATGCGTTATGTAAACGCCTATGCCAAAATAAAAGAGACTAAAGAAGTTAGTTCAAGACAAAAACCCGATGAAAGATTAAATCAAGTCGAGTCCATGTTAGAAAGTATTTTGTTTACAGATACTGACTACGAAAGAATGGCAGATAATTTCAGAGAGGGTCAAGAAGCTATGGACGGGATTATGATGGTGACTGATCCTAACCAAGAAGCAATGAGAGATTTTGATGGATTTCAAATGGCACAAAACGATGAGTTTTCTTTGCCTGCACCAGACAGACTTGCGATGACCATTGTAGCTGAAATTGAAGGTAGTAAATTAAAAACTCCAATCATAAAAAACAGATCGGTTGGGACAAATATTAAATATAATATGCAAGGCAGAGTTAACATTGATGGTCTTAATCTTAAAGGAGATGGGAACGCAACATACTTAAAACAACTTGGTTATCCCGTGAACAAGGAGCGAAAGACTTTAAAAGAACTGATTCTTGGTCATTTGCCTCTTAGATCGAATAGACAATATTCACCGGGAAGTAGATCTAGTGAGGTTGGTAAACGGACTTCAGAGCGTGGTGAAGAAAGAGAATTAATTAAAAGAGGTGTTTTACATGATCCTACTGTAATGACTGATTTCGATAATCAGTCAGAAAGTTTTTTTGAAAATTTGTTATCTAAAAACTTAACTGAAAAAGGGTATAGTGACTCTCAAGTTAGAGATGTTTTAGCAGATTCTAGTGAGGCTTTTGCAGCAGCAGCAGATACTGATTTTGGTTTTCGTGGTGAAATAAGTGAAGCAGATTTAACAGATGCAATAGTGAAAACATTAGAATCAACTCTAGACAGAGGAATCAACGAAGCCGTTAATGAACAAGCATTGAACGTAGTCAGACACGAACTTGCAACACATTTAGCTAATAAATTTAAGTCAGAGTTAGCTGCAATAGACTTTGATGCTATTGCAAACAACAACATAGACTCTGCATCGGGTGAGCGTTATACCGACACAGACCGTTTTCCAGAATGGTTTATGTTTAAGTATCCAGGAATCATGGCAGATATACAAAACATATTACCAGAAAAAGTAAAAGTAGAAGCGGAAAAAGAACTATCTAGAATAATAGATAGAATGGCAGACAAGGTAGGTTTTGTTCCAGAAGATGGAAACTACGCTAAATATAGGAATGAAATAAACAGAAGGTCCCAGACTGAAACAGGAAGACAAGCTGTCGAAAAGTATTCAAAGCAGTTAGGATTAAACAACACAGACGCTTTAAAGAAAAAACTGTTAATTGCATCTATGTTAAAGAACGAAAAAATAAGTCCAAGAGACGGTGGAGCTGCAGCAGATGCACAATTAGAAGCATCCCCATCACGATCTCTTCTTGAAAGATTTAGACAGTCTCTTCCAACAGGTGCTGTAGAAGATTCGTTTCGTAAAATATCAAGAAGACTAACACCTATACCTTATGATGAATTTGACTATAATCCAGTTCATTATGGGTTCCAAAAACCAGACGCATCTAATCCCTATAAACTGTTTTTCTCACAAGGATACAAAGGGTTTTTAGCTGGAGATAAATCTAGAGCAGAGAAGATAAAAAAAGAAAAAGATAAACTTGATAAACAAATACCTGCTCTTAAAAAGCTAGTTGAAGACAATAGAGTGGGTACAGACAACAATCAAGAAATAGATAGACGTTTTAATAAACTAAGAGAACATGCAGAAAAATATGCAAAAGATTATAATTACTCTCCAAGTGAATTAAAAGAGGCAGCCATACGATTGTTTAAGCACATTAATGAGAACAAACAATATACTAGAGCACCACATAATGCTACAATGGCACAGACATCTAGAGGCTTGTTACAATCTTTAATACACAAAGTGACAGATCCTAGATTTGAAGAACTATACGGAGAACCTATTAATGGTATAGTTGTTCCACACAGAGAGGACTTGTGGGCAACAAGAGCAAAAGAAGACGCAACTATACAAGGACTTAAGAAAACTTTTGGTTTAGGAACTTATGATAGTACATTGGGAACTGTAGCAAAAAGATTCGAAGATGCTGGTGCAGTGGTTGACAGAGACAGAATTTTTGAAATGATTTCTAAAGACAACACCAAAAGAGCACAATTAAATAGACCCGCACAGTTTGTTATTAATTTAGAACCTGGGTCAAAAGGAAGAAAACTAGCAGAAGGTAAATTTACTTTTAGAGCAAAAGGTGGTTATATAGACCTTAGAAGAAAGGCAAGTTAATGGCAGAAGATCCAAGAGAAATAGCAAATATGGTCGAAAAATCTATGGGAGCAGGTGGAGCACCAGTTTCTATGGAAGATCAACTTGCTCTAGAGATTCAAGATGACATAGATGAGCTACCAGAAGGTATCGAGTTAGATACTGGTGAGCAAACGGAAGTTATGGCAGAGCCATACAATCATGATGCTAATCTTGCAGAAGTTTTAGACGAGGGAGAGTTAGCGTCTATAGCATCTGAATTACAAGCTAAAGTAAAAGAAGATTTGGAATCCAGACAAGATTGGGAAGAGGCGATTGCCAAAGGATTAGGACTTCTAGGTATAAATTATGAAGATAGAAGTGATCCGTTTATGGGTGCAAGTGGTGTAACACATCCGTTGTTATCGGAAGCAACAACACAATTTCAATCACAAGCATACAAAGAAATGTTACCAAGTGGTGGACCTGTAAAAGCACAAGTATTGGGTATGCCAACAAAAGAAACAGAAGATCAAGCGATACGAGTCAAAGACTACATGAACTATCAGATAACTGAAGTTATGGAAGAATATGACCAAGACACAGATCAGATGCTGTTTTATTTGCCACTTACTGGTTCTACTTTTAAAAAAGTTTACTTTGATCCTACAAAACAAAGGGCAGTGTCTAAGTTTGTGCCTGCCGAGGATATGATCGTTCCGTATTCTGCTTCTGATATTAGAACGGCAGAACGAGTGACACACATGGTACGAATGAGTTACAATGATATTCGTAAACTGCAAGTTGCTGGAGTATATAAAGATGTTGAGTTATCTTCAAGCGATGATGGAGAAGATGAAGGAGCAATCCAAGAAAAGACTGACGAGCTTCAAGGATTACACCCAAACTATTCAGATGATTCTTATACGCTGCTCGAAGTTCATGTTGACTTGGACTTGGAAGGTTTTGAAGATAGGGATGGTCAAGGGGAGCCTTCGGGTATTATGCTACCTTATATTGTCACCATCGATCAAAATTCAAATCAAGTGTTATCGGTGGTTAGAAACTTTAGAGAACAAGATCCATTAAAACGAAAGAGGCAATACTTTGTTCATTTCAAATTTTTACCAGGATTTGGTTTTTACGGCTTCGGTCTACTGCACACAATCGGAGGCTTATCTCGTGCTGCGACTTCTATTTTAAGACAGTTAATAGACGCAGGCACATTATCAAACTTACCAGCAGGTTTTAAAGCAAGAGGTGTTCGAATCAGAAATGATGACGAACCTTTAAATCCTGGTGAGTTTAGAGACATTGATGTTCCAGGCGGTGACTTGAAGAACTCCATTATACCGCTTCCCTATAAAGAGCCGTCTGGGACTCTTGCACAGTTGTTGGGTGTTGTTGTTGATTCTGGTAGACGTTTTGCACAAGTTGCAGATGCTAAAGTATCCGATGTTAATTCTCAAGCACCCGTTGGAACAACAGTTGCGTTGATTGAGCAAGGATCAAAAATTATCTCAAGCATACACAAGCGTTTACATTACGCACAAAAACAAGAGTTCCGTATGTTAGCAGAGATTTTTTCTGAAAATCCTATGCCTTATCCATATTCTGTAGGTGGTGTTGAGCCACAAATAATGCAACAAGATTTTGATGGGCGTGTAGATATACTTCCAGTGAGTGATCCAAACATATTTTCTATGTCACAAAGATTAACACTAGCTCAAACACAACTGCAACTTGCACAAGCTGCACCACAGATACATAATCAGTATGAAGCATATCGAAGAATGTATGATGCACTTGATGTAAAGAACATAGATAGTATTTTACCGCCGCCGAAACCACCTGCTGCCGTGGATCCAGCAACAGAAAATGCTAATTCTATGAAAGGAGCACCACTGCAAGTGTTCCCCGAGCAAGATCATGAGGCACATTTGATGGTTCATGCTATATTTTTATCGAACATGGTATCACAAGCCAACCCTCAAGGCTTTTTAATGTTACAATCCCATGTACAAGAACATGTTAGTGCGTTGGCGAGAGATCAAGTGACCAAATTCTTCCAAACAATGATACAAGAAGCACAACAAAGGGGTGAAGAAGTCCCACAAATTGCACCAGAAGCCGTAGAAGCAGCGATTTCTCAACAAATTGGTGAAATATTGAAGGAAATTATGCCTGCTATCGAACCTGCACAGAAGCCAGACCCACTTGTAGCCATTAGAGAGAAAGAATTAGAGAATGATACTGCTGAATTGCAGAGAAAATCTATAAACGACATGATGAGCTTTCAAATTGACGCGGCAAAACTACAACAAGCGTATGAATTGGCACAACAAAGGACAAAAACGCAAGAAGGAATTGCAGACGACAGAAATGATGTAAATATTTACAGAATAAACACGCAGGCCTCGCTAAAAGGTAGATAATAATGGATCCAGTTACTATATCGGTTGCCGTAGGTGTAGCGTCAAAAGCATTTAGTGCAATCAAGGCTGGATTTGCAGTGGGAAGAGACATTGAACAGATGTCTGGAGACATTGGTAGATGGATGGGAGCCGTATCGGATGTTGATAACGCAGAAAAACAAGCAAAAAACCCTCCCTTGTTTGGTAAGTTGTTTAAAGCTGGTTCTATCGAAGAGGCGGCAATGGCTGCATACGCTGCAAAAAAGAAACTTGAGGAACAAAGGTACGAACTCAAGGTGTTTTTGAATATGACTCATGGGCCTGGAGCTTATGAAGAGCTTCTAGCAATGGAAGGGCAGATAAGAAAACAAAGACAAGAAACTGTTTATAAACAACAACAAATGAGACGACAAATAGGTGAAGCTCTTACTTGGTTAGTGGTTGCGTTGATTATAGGTGGATTTGCTTTATTACTTGCATCTGTATGGTCTGCTAAAGCAAAGGCAGATGGCTATATTTACAAGCCAAAAGAATACACAAGAGAACAAAAGATATGGCAAGGTAAAATCAAAAAAAAAATATACAACTTGTAGACTGAAAAAAAGGATAAAATCAAAAACTGGTATGATGGCTTGTATTTACATAGGGAATAATAAGACATATGAGATGATGATTGAAAGTTGGTGTCCAAGACAATATAAATGTGTTTATAATCCTTGGGGTAAAGAACCAAACATAGACGATGTAATAAGCTCTTTAAACAACGCGGTAAAAAACAAATGACAGAAGAAAAGAAAAAAGCAGTTGATTTAAAAGTAGATAGTAACAGTTTTGAGTTAATACTGAGAATATTAGGAAATGAATTTATTGCTATAAAGATTGGGTCAACTAATTTTTCTGGCAAATTAATAGCAGGTGGCATACTATTATTATTTTTTACGTTTATGATTTTGGAAGTATTTGGATTAAACGAGGCGTTAATACAATAAGGAGGTAATAATGTTAACAGCATTAATAGGTCCAGTAAGTAAACTTGTTGGTAAGTTTATAGAGGACAAAGATCAGAAAAACAAATTGGCTCATGACTTGGCTACGTTAGCATCTAGACATGCTCAAGAATTAGCAAAGGGTCAAATTGAAGCGAATACAGTACAGGCCAAACATCCTAGTTTATTTGTAGCCGGTGCCCGCCCAGCTATCATGTGGATTTGTGCGTTAGGGTTATTTACATCATTTTTTATTATGCCACTCGCAGAATGGGCAACTAGTATTTGGGCACCAGATGCTATCTTACCAGAATTGAATACTGGTGAACTTATGACGTTAACACTCTCATTATTAGGATTGGGTGGAATGAGAAGTTTTGAAAAAGCAAAAGGCGTATCAAGGGAAAATATGAAAAAATGACAAGAATAAATTTGGAATTATTTAAAATTTTTAATAAAATTGGTAATTACTTTTATCGTAAACATGTAAATGAGTTAAAGAAAAGAAGATGAACGAAGACGAAATATGTTACATACACAAGATAGCATACAAGAAAACAATAGAAGAAGAGCCAATACCTTTCTATGGAATCAAGAGATTTGTCACCTATGAGTGTCCAATGTGTAACACAAAAGTAGAGGAAATTGATGACGAGGATTAGACAGTTTGCAAAAGATATGTCAATATCATATGATAAGGCAAAAAAACTTATCGATAAAGGTAAGAAGCGAAAAGATGGTGGATCAAACGTACTGGAGGGTTACATGCCTATAATAATAACACCAATAGAAAAAAAGAAAAAAAAGAAAGTTCCTATGCCTAAACCAAGACCTAAAAGTCTGAAAGCAGATAAAACTGAATCTTTAGATAAAGAATTTAGTAAAAAGGTTGCTAAACAAAATGAAAAAGCAATTAAAGGAATAAAGAAAGCTATGGGCGGTCTTAAAGATGTACCACCTGGTAACAAGGGCAAAGGTCTAAGTAAATTACCTACACCAGTTCGTAATAAAATGGGATTCAAGAAAAAAGGTGGCACTATGAAAATGCGTGGTGGTGGCATGGCAGTTCAAGGGACTGGGTTTAGAGGAGTTCGTTAGTGGACGATTTTGATGATGGTTATGGAGATCCTAGTGACTATGGAATGAGTCAGTCTGATTTTGACGCGGCGACTGAAGTAGGCAGAGATACTTATAATGACAACCTTGGTGGAGATAGTCCAGAAGATTATAATTCTTTTGTAACTGGTCTTAATCCACAACAGGCGTACACTACTGCCAGAGGTGCTACGGCTACAAATCCTTTTCCAGATTCCATATTCTCAAGATTATTTGGTGCAGAAAACGTAGACTATTCTAACATACTTAATACTCCAGGGGGTTACACTCCAGCTGGTATAAATCAATTAAGGTTCGATCAATCTCAAAATCCTGGTAACTTTAAACAAGGTGACTTTTATATTGGACAAGACACTGTTCAAGGACAAGTAAAAGAGATGCCAAGAAGTGGGATTATGAACGCTGTTCTAGACAATGTTCCATACTTAGGTGCTGTTAGAGGCATGTTAGGTGTAAACAGAGGTATGCCAGAGTTTTCAAAAGAGTATCAAGGTGCTTCTGCTAAAGCAGAAAAAAGTCAAGGCGAGTTAACTGATCTTTTAAATAGTGCTCTTGGTGTTTTTTCTTCAAGCACTGGTCAAAGAGCCGTGAACGATATGAGAGATAATGTTGATATGAATAACAGAACATTTGACGCTTTTGGTGATCGACTAGATACAAGACAAATAGGGAATTTTTCACAAGAAGGAGCAGAAATACCTAATTTCATGACTAATCCCGTTGCACAAATTCCAGTGGTAGACACATTAGCAAGACAAAGTTTTTTTCCTAGACCGATGGATCCACCTGGATATTTTAGAAAAGGGGATCAATTAAGGACACTACGTCCATAATGAAAGTAACCGACTTCTTATATAAATATCAAAAGTCCTTAAATCAAAGGATAGAAGAGATCAGTATGGCGTTGACTAGTGGTAATGCTTCTGATATGGCTAGTTATAAAGCAATGGTAGGAGAAATTCAGGGTCTATCCTACGCATTGGATCAAATTAGAACCCTGCTAGAAAAGGTAGACGATGACATTAATAGTGCCTGAATACGTTCTTAGACAAAAAGAAGCTAAGAAAAAAGCTGACGAAGCAGCTAAAAATTTATCCCTAAAAGACAGAGTACCAAAACCCACTGGATGGCGAATATTAGTTATGCCGTATATGGGTAGAGATACCACTGAAGGTGGTATCCATGTCCCAGATTCTGTAAGAGAAAAAGAATCTAGAGCTACAGTTGTAGCTTATGTAGTTAAGAAGGGACCTCTTGCTTATAAGGATGTAGACAAATTTGGAACAGAAGGAGACTGGTGTAATGAAGGCGATTGGGTGTGCATAGGTCGCTACGCTGGTTCACGATTCCAAATAGAAGGTGGGGAAGTTAGAATAATCAATGATGACGAAGTCATTGCAACCATTGTCAACCCAGATGACATAAAAACATACGGAGCCTAGTATGCAAAACGCAAAACAAGAAGAACTATTTGAAGAAGTGGAGGTAATTGAAGATGGAGAAAAAGAAGAAGAGAGGCAGACCGCCGAAAATTCAACTGTCGAAAATACCGAAGGTACAACCGAAAATCAAGAGCAAGTGGCAGATGATGAAGACTTGTCTGAATATTCCGATACTGTTAAGAAACGTATTAGCAAACTTACGAACCGTTTTCGGGAAGAAGAGCGACAGCGACAAGCTGCACTCTCTTATGCAGAATCTGTCAAAAAACAGAACGAAGAACTCAAGCAAAGGCTTGAAAAACTAGACACTAACTATGTAGGTGAGTTTGATACGAGAGTAACAGCACAATCTCAAGCTGCAAAAGAAGCATATAAGAAAGCGTTAGAGTCTGGAGATGCAGATGCTTTGTATGAAGCATCACAGAATATATCAAGAATTGCTATGGAAGAGGCAAATCTTAAAAAAATAAAAGCAGACAGAGAAGAGCAGGCAAAAAGACAAGAAACTGCTCCTTCTCAACAAGCTCAACCCCAACAAACTCAACCAAGACCAGACCCTCGAGCAGAGAAATGGGCACAAGATAATTCATGGTTTGGGCAAGATCAGACAATGACTTATGCTGCTTTTGGCATACATAAGACAATGATTGAGCAAGAAGGGTTTGACCCAAACAGCGAAGACTACTATACTGAACTCGATAACAGAATTAAATCCGAGTTCTCACATAAGTTTTCGGATAATAAAAAGTCTAATGCTCCTAGAGTTGCCTCTGCTGGTAGTACAGCATCAAGGTCAGGAGCAAAGAGGAGTAGAACAGTCAAGCTAACTCCATCGCAGATTGCGATAGCAAAGAGATTGGGTGTTCCTTTAGAAGAATATGCAAAGCATGTGAAGGAGTAAGATTATGGCTACAAATAGAATTTCACGAGAAACCACAAATCGTGCAAATACCTCAAGGAGAAAACCTTGGCAACCTCCAGCAAAGTTGGATGCTCCCCCCGCTCCAGATGGATTTGAACATCGTTGGATCAGAACTCACTTAAGAGGTGAAGATGATAAATCGAATGTTTTTTCCAGAATGAGAGAAGGATGGGAACCAGTCAGAGCCGATGAATACGGTGCTTCGGCTGCAAAGTATCCGACTATTGAAGAGGGTAAAAACAAAGGAGTTATCGGTGTTGGTGGTTTAATGTTAGCACGGATACCTACCGAAACGGTAGAAGAAAGAACTGAATATTTTCGGGACCAGACCCGCAACCAAATGAAAGCCGTTGATGAAAACCTAATGAGGGAGCAACACCCCTCAATGCCTATCCATAAACCGGATAGGCAAAGTCGTGTATCTTTCGGTAAAGGGAGTAAGATGAATCCTAATGCCGAGTAACTTTAATGAAGCAATAAGGAGCTAAATAAATGGCTAATGTAAACGTAAAGTTTGGATTAAAGCCGATTAGTGTTATTGGTGGTGGCACCAACTCAACTAATCAGTATTTTATCAAAAGCGATGCTTCAGCGATTTTCCAAGGTTCTCCAGTTGAAGTCGAGTTAACAGGTGGAACTGCGGCAATCATCACAAGTGCAGACGGAGATGGTAAACAACTCCTCGGTGTTTTTGCTGGTTGTGAATACGTTGATGCAACAACAGGTAAACTAACTTTCAAAAATCAGTGGGGTGGTGACGGAACTGCCAACGCTAATTTTGATATAAAGTGTTTTATATATGACAATCCGATGCAAAAATATATTATTTGTTCGGATGGTACAAACACTGATAAGGCAACTGCGAGAGCAGATATATTTAAAACAGCACAATTAGCAACTGCTACTGCTGGAAATACCACAACTGGTCTTTCAAGTGCTATGATAGATATATCAACAGCAGAAGCATCAGATCCTTCGAATCCCCTAATGATTGTGGGTGTTCATGAGGATGTGACTAATGCTGACCACTCTGCCGCAGGTATCTCTTATATCGTTAAACTCAATAATCATGTGTTCGCCTCTTCTAGTGGTGACGCTGATGCTGCTATATCATAAGGAGAGTTAACTATGGCAATTTCAAGAGCACAACTCGCCAAGGAATTAGAGCCGGGTTTAAACGCCCTCTTTGGTATGGAGTATAATAGGTATGAAGGTCAACATTCAGAAATCTTTGACACCGAGTCATC
>Ga0181402_1000035_pt1 | contig 42857 bp, 77 predicted proteins | sample 25SPOviralmetaG_FD_130131 | JGI IMG/M metagenome (GOLD analysis project Ga0181402, IMG submission 130131) | Marine viral communities from the oligotrophic San Pedro Time Series (SPOT) site, San Pedro Channel, CA, USA - 25 SPOT_SRF_2011-08-17 | ecosystem: Environmental > Aquatic > Marine > Strait...
AACTATTGTTGGATCTAATGGTAACTTTTGTGCAATGTCAGACAATGCTGCAGTTGCATTTAATGCTTCAACAAGCACATGGTATCATACCCCTATGACTGGTGCTACAACTATTGTTGGATCGAGCTTTGAGTGCGGGGAAGTGCTCCCAGTAACTATATCAAACCAGTAGGAGCTATCCCTGAGCCTGTAGGAGCAATCCCTGAGCCTGTAGGAGCTATCCCTGAGCCTGTAGGAGCAATCCCTGAGCCTGTAGGACCAGGAATAGGATCAACAGGAGTGGGCGGAATAATTATATTATTGTCAGGGCATCCTGGGCGCATATCATATACGGGCCCAGAATCGTCTCCAGCAACTTGTCTAGGTTGAGCACCATACATATTATAAGCATAAACTAATTCCTGAATTTTAAGCCTTGATTCTTCTGCCAAACCCTTAAAGTCTTTGCTCATTGAAATCCTATTAGAAGTGGAATTATTTAAACTCGCAGCACTTCTTTTTATAACAGTATCGCCTTCTCTTATTTCCGTCCAGGTGTCTCCATAATTAATTGTAGATCCTGATACGGTTGAGTCATATATCCCCCTAAGAAGCTTCTGAGCTTGCTTTGTATTGTAATCCCTCATGTATATCTCTTGAAGGATGTTTGCTTCTTCTTGGCCCAACTCTGGGAAAGGATTTCCGTCTATTCCAGTGTAGCAAAAAGACTGATTCAATAAGGTGTTTAATTCGCCTAGATTTCCGCTCATTATCCCTGATATGGATAAAAGCTCTCCAGACTTTTGGGGTTCGCCTAGGTAATCAAAATGATAATTTAATAAATCGTAAGCTAGGTAGCCTATTTGGTTCATTTATAATCCTTCGCTTATAATTTTAAGCAGTTTTTTACCTTGCTCTGATTGAGGGTCTACAATAGGTTTAGTTATTTGAACAACTTTTTGAGATCCACCATCGGTATACTTGGCAAAAGCCTTCTTTAGTTTATTCTTTAACATAGCTTTTGTTCCAGATGGAAAAACCCCTGACTTTACAGCTAATTCCTGCATCTCTGTTATAGCCATGGATTCTACCGCTTGACCAAACGCTTCAGCTGAATCATAACCGAATGGATTCTTTTCTTTAAAACCCATTAGCTTTTCTAAATCTTGAGCTTCCTTAGATTCTGCCTTTATGTGGTCTACTCCGTCGCTAAATTCCATGTTTTCTAATTTAGATTTCTTATTTGTTTTGCTTTTTTTTCTAGCCATAATTTTTCCTTTTTCCTATTATTATATAATATATGTTAATGTCCACAAACAAAAAATCCACCGCTAGGGTGGACTTTTTGAAAGTATCCTTTAGAACACCCGTATTACAGAGTAATACCAGTAAGCACCCTATCGTCAAGGATCATCCGACCTTCTTCGAGAGAACCGAAGTATCCGATTTTTTGTTGACGAACGCTGTACTGATCATCTGCTAAGAGTGTGAACTCAGATCCAGTTTCTGAATCAAGAGCTACAGCCCTGAACAAGGACTCACGAGAGCGGTCAAGACCAATAACAATATCACTGTCAGTGTTACCAAGACCATTCCATACGTTAGTAAACTTTTGCCCTGCACCAAGCTCATTAATTTCCATAATGGAAATCCCGTAGAACTCAGGGATACCAGCGTTTTGATAAATTGCATTACGCATTTCATCGGTAGCTGCGATAGCATCGCCAGCACCAGGTCCAGGGTTAGTGTTAATTGGGTTGTAAGCCATTGCTCGAAGACCTTGTACAGCTTCTGGACTCATAATAAGGTCAGTAATTCCCTTGATGCGGCCTTCAGAAGATCCGCCTGTCCATGCTGTATTGATTCTTTTAGCCTTAGTTAAAAGCTTGTTGAAATCGTCTAAGATTAAATCTGAACCGCCTGCAGCCAAAGTATGAGCTACTCCGTTTGTGCTAGCGTCATTAAGAGCTCCCAAGATTAAGTTGGCGGATGTAGACTCTTGGCGCAAAAGAATTTCTTGAGCGATACGAGTGAAAGATTTACCTACAACATCAAGACGAGACTTAGCAGCGTAACGTTTGTCGAAATCAACTGCACTATCTAAGCGATAAGTGGTGAACTTCATTTCTGAAGCAGTTGGAGTAACAGTGTTAGTTGGAAGACCGCCAGGTACAGACGTACTGTAAACTTTAACGTAGTCAGGAGCAGTCACGTCATAGTAAAGATCCAATGGGATACTAGGACTGTCCATATCGTTAAACTGAAAGTTAGTAAATAAGTTACTAAGCGTAGGAGCTTGATTCACGACTTCAGCCAAAACTGGTCCGATGAATTCGGCTAATGCCATTTGCGCTTCATAAGCAACTTCGCGATTTCGGGAGGCCATAGCCTTTACGAGCTCGACTTGTTCTTCTGTTCTCTTTAATGTAATTTTCATTTTTGTTTGCCTCTCTGTTATAAAATTAAAGGTCGATTTTGATTACACAGTATGCACCTGTGGTACCATCTGTTGAAAAGTAATCAGGGTTTGTTCCAATGTCAGCTCTGTCACCAGTAGCAACAACAATACCTACTTCTGCGTTTCCAGAGTTGGTACTGAACTTACCTGAATTAGCGCCTGTTCCAGCATAAACCTTATCTCCAGCAGCGGGGGATCCTGCGATTCCAGCACTTGCTACAGTAATAAGACCTTTTGTTAAAACAGGGACTGCTTCACCAGGAAGAACGCCTTGAAGCTCAAGAAGTTTTTGCTTGTAGTAAAGAAGCTTTTCACCGTTTTCATCAAAAGCGATTGTTTGACGAAGAGTAATTCCAAAAGGAACATCTGCGGCTCCGTCTGCAACGTCAACCTTTAAAGGAACTTCTTGGTAAGCGTTACCGCCAACATGTGGGTAATCTGTTTTCCCAAGATAGCTCTGAAGTTGGCTTGCGCCATCAACAACAGGTGCTTGAGTCATGTCTCCGTTAGTAATTTTTACGATAACACCTGAGTCCCAAGCCCCATTGGAGTCGTGTCTCATATTTGCCAACGTAAGGCTTGATGTATCAAGCGAAAATAAGTTGACAACGTCGTGTTCGTTGTATTGTCTGAATGGAAGTAGTCTATTAGCCATTTTGTATATCCTCTTTTTTAGTATTGAATGTTTACGCTGTCTTTCGAGAAAGCTTGTTTAAATTTTTCCCTGAGAGAAAGTTGATCTTGTGTTGCATCTCCGTTGTTATTAGCAACAACTTCTTCTTCGATTTCAGCATTCTCAATAGCCTCTTCGACAACTTCTTCAGCTGCTTCTTCGGTTACTTCTTCTGCTGAATCACTTGCTGAAGAGAGTTCTGAAATTCTTTTTTGAACTTGCTCTTCAACTTTTGCCGCAATTGATTTTTGCTGCTCTTCTTTAAAAGCTTTTGTTTTGTGTTTCCACATTACAGAAAGTTTTTCTTTATACTTGGCGTATGCTTCGTCTGAACAATCTATTGATTTCAACTCAGAAGCCAAGATGATTCTGTCTTCGTCTTCTAACTCAAACTCGTCATCAAGATCGCTCATTCTGTCGTTAAATTTTTCTGAAGCTTCTTTTGCAGCTGCTTCTGTCTTAAGAGACTCAATCTCTTCGTTCATCGAAGCGATTTCAGATTTAAGGGATTCAATTTTCTGACCTGCTTCTTCAGTAGCTTTAGAAAGATCTTCTTTTTCTTTATTAAGCTCTTCTTTGTCAGACTGCCATTGATCATTTTTCTGAATAATTGCGTCATGAAATACTTTCGTGATGTTGGCAATAGCCTCTTCCGAAAGTTTCTTAGATGAAGCTTGAGCTTCTAAAGATTCTGTTACTTGTTTTAAAATTTCTTGTTCCATAGTCTTATAAGGTTTTATGTTCTTGTTATTTTTTACATCATGTTTTTTGAAATGGGAACTTTTTTCTTCAATTATATTATTTTTAATTTCAATTTTTTCATAATTGGAGCTTTCAGAATCGCCTTTCAACTTAAATTGATTCATGCTTTCCTCGCTAACTGTGAGCCCTTTTACACTTGCTGCTGGATTGGCCGTAAAGCCTATCCCTAGCGGGTATATGTCACCAACGATCAACCGATGGACTTCGTTGCCGTCGTCATCCCGTCCATTGCCACCATAAGCTTTTAAAAATTGCTTATAATCATCTTTTTCTTCTCCAGAAATAATTTTTGCATCTTTTAAATTTGTGCTACCAACTGCGACCACGTAATCATTAAAACCAATTTCCCAACTGGCTGAAACTTTCTGGTATAGATCGCTTTCTTTATCTACAGATTTCTGGACTAACTCAGCAAATTCGGGGTTAACTGTTTTATATATTACAGACGATAAAGCTATATTGAAGGGCTCATCGGTTGACGCAGCCTCTTCTTCACTTATGATTTCGTTAGTTTTATATCTAGACAAAGAAGTCCCAACTATATGGCCAACCACTTTTTTTCTTTGATGCTCTATATTAGTTGGCTTATGCATGAAATAGTCTTTTATAGCTATCGCTGTTTGAGTATCTATACCATCTCCATTCTTATTGAACATATTCGCAACAGCTCCATTAAAAGCAACTCCAACTAAGTCTATGTTTTTATTAAAATCAATATCTTCTGGAATTAAATCTCTCAATGAATCAACAGAGGCCAAAGACTCTATCTCCTCATTCTCAGGAGTAGACGCGATAACATTTTCAGAAAACTTACATATATATTTAAAAGGTAAACTCATCTTAAATTAAGAGTACACTAATATTAGTCTTCTTTATTATTTATTTTTTTACTATGATAGAGTATAGCAGCAGGATAAGATACAATTTCATGCTCTTCAGATATATCTAAAATATCAGACATAATATTTAAATTTTCTATATTATTAAAATCTTTAACGCATGAGCTTAATGCTTGCTCCCAATCTTCATGCTCTGTAGACATAACTATGCTTTCGGTAAGCGTATCTATTATCCCTTTATGCTGTTTAGATAATCTTTTTTTGTTGTAATGTTTTTTTATGGCTTTTTCCGCTTCCCCTCTCAAGGACTCTATGTTATATACAACTTGTTGAATGTTTTTTCTGCTGTGAACATCCTCAGAGGCAAACACTCCGCCAGGTTTAGTCTTTGTGCCAGGAGGTCTTCCGCCATCATTCTTTAAGCCCTTTTGTTGGCCTGGCTGTGTTGCAGGTTGATTTTGAGCATCTTTCTGTTTTTTCATATTCATCTTGTGCTGCTCTTCTTTCATTTCTTGATCTTCTTCGCTGAGGATCGGTTGAGCTGCAGACAAAGGAGTATAAAAACCTTTCTCCCTATCTTGAACAAATTTTTCTTGAGCTGCTGGCAAATCTTGAGGGTCTGGGTACACCCCTTGCTTTAATGCAACCATTCCTTGCTCAGGAGTGATTATTCCCATTTCTATAAGCCTCGAAGTCACTCTTTGAAGTTGGACTTCGTCTTTTATGTCTATCTCTACAAATTTAGCTTCTGGGAAGTTTTTAAACCCCATTGCCTGGCAGACCTGCTTGATTTGAGGTTGAAGTACATCGTTTAAAAAAGCATGCCTCGCCTCCTTTAATCTTTCTAAAAATATCTGAGCTTTAACTTGGGTGCTTGAATAATTCTCTTTTCCTACAATTATGTTTTGCAGTCCTTCCTTTATATCTTCGTTTACTATTTGATATTTGGTCGGCCCAAGAACCTTATTTAGGTCTGGTATTACAAACTCTGCTTTTGTTGTATAGTCTGCAATAAGGGCTCTACCAATACTTTCGTTTTGAAATAGAGCCTGCATCGCTTTCAAGTTATTAGGGTTAACCCCCCCTTTATCAGGAGTATTGCCCATGGTTACTAAAAGTATTACATTTTCGATTGTTCTAGTTATAGCCTGATCTATTTTCTTTAATTCCATTTTCCAGTTTATATCGTCTAGCACAGGAAATCCAAAAGGAACAGCAAAAGGCTCATAATCCTGTTTTTTATAAAAAGAAAAAATTAATTTAGCAGGATCTAGGTCAACCATGATTCCATCGCTCATAAACTGGTTTTCTTTGATTTTTTGTTTGGCATCTTTAGGTAGAGCCTCAAACATCTCTTTGTCGTAATCAGATTGAGGGAATTTTAATTTTTCAATATCGTACTCACTTAGTATTTTTTTGTAAATCCCATTTTTGGAGCTAAATGTTAAAGCTCGATCTGCAACAAAATCATAAGGGTTCAAAAATACATAACCTACTGGAATTTTCTTTGAACCAATATTTTTTCCTTCTGATCCGTATACTTGATTTAGTTTTATTAAGTCTTCGGTGGTGAACTTACCATCAAGCTTATACATAAAAACATTACCTGACCTGTAATACTCCCTAAAGTATTGATCTTTTAATTTCCATATTTTTATTTTTTGTAGCCATTTTTTAATGAAACTCTTTGCTTTTTCTGAGCCTCCATCCAGATAGATATCTGAATTCGAAAATTCAGCCATAACATCAATAGCATTTCTAAATATAGGTACATTGGCGTATGCTTTTTGACACAATTCTATAGACCCCCTAGGGGTTACGTAATTGTCCTTATAAGAATAAGGTAGAGACATTTGCTCTATGTTTACATACTTGTTCTTTTTTGGAGTTCTGCTGGCCCTATTAGACCTAAACCTAGTTGATTCCTCTTCTGATACTTGGCCTACGTTTCTAACTGGACAAGAAGCTTCAGTATAATAAGACTCTCCTGCGCTCGCAGGGGGAATTTCTGCAGAATCCCCCATAAGAGAGTTAAGGTTTTCCCCATCGGTTTTTGCTTCGCTTTTAAATTTACTCCAATAAGGTGATTTTTTATTATATTTTCTTGGCATATTAGATAGTACACCAAAGATTAGGAAAGTCCAAGAAAAGTTGAAAGTTAACTTTGACTTTACTTTATACCATGATAGGAGTGAACGTTGAATCTACAGGGGTTTCTTCTACATTCATGATGTCATAATATGTCTTTATCATCCAGTTCCCTAATACCAATGCAGAATAAGAATCCTTTCTTGTCTTACTTGGGCCAGACTGCCTTCTTAAATTTGATGGTAACCCAAAAGTCTGAGTTCCCTGAGGGGTTGAAGTTACCTGTATTAATGCGCATTGATTTTTTGTATAGTTAACCATATCGTATTGATGTTCAAGAAAGTCTAGTTGCTTTGCTCCTCCAGAACTTCTCAACGATTCTTTTTGGTTTGGTATGAATACTAAATTGTCAATTGGTATGTCTTTTTTTAATTGCTTGTGGTAGTTTTCATCCAAAGGCCTCCCCCCAAACCATAGCCTTTTATGGTCGAAACTTGCTTGTAAAAGTTCGTTTGACTTTCTAATCCAGTCGGATGTAGCTTTTCTTAAAATGCAAATTTTCTTCTCTTTTAAATTGTACTGGGTTTTGGCATCTCTTAAAGCGTCTTGGTAGTGCTCAGTGTTATCTAAATCTGCTACGATTTCTTTTATGTTTAAATTAGCTTTATTGAATTGCTCACTAGCATTAGCTCCTTGTAAAAACTGGACTCCTCCACCATAATCGCCTACTATAGCTACAATATTAAAACTATCCAATAAATAATGAAAATAATTAATATGATCATTCATCTTTAATCCAGGTACAGCATAACTATGAACTAATGTACCAGTTTTTGTATTATCGTTTAATTTAAAAAGTTGTATTGCAAAATCATCAGAACTTTCGCTTTCAGCCCAACTAGGGTCAAAAGCCAGTAAATACTTAGAGTCTCTGTCTCCAGCTATTTCAAGGCATGGATCTTCTCCATCTTTTATAGTACATGCAGCCATTGTGGAAGTTTTAAAAAAGCCAGAACTATCATCAGTAAAAATAGCATTAAATTCCCTATCAAACTGAGATTGACTCATTGTTTGCTTTGATTGATTGATCAAGTTTTGATCATACAGGGCTTGCGGGGCAACATCATAACTAAAATGCATAATAACTCTTTTAGATAAATCTTTTGATCCTGGAGCGGTTCCATTCACGATTAAGTCTTCAAATGTTTCATACACCTTGTATAGATATTCGAATTTGTAGCTGGCAGAAGAAAGAGCTATAAGTTTATTGTTTGGCCATTGGTATCTTTGGTCTTCTGTCATTTTACCCTTAGCTATCATTTCGTCCTCAAGCTTTCTTACCTTTTCTCTTTCTGTTGGATTTTGAACAACACTCAAGAATGGCAAAATAACTTCATTGTAGATGTGCTCAGGCATCAAGAGAAACTCATCAATAATAATACGGTGAAACCTAAAACCACGAAGCTTAGATCCATCACCTAGAGGCAAAGCAATAATTTTAGATTCTCCAATCTCTAAAGTCCATTGGTCATTTTTTTTAGATTTTTTAGTTATACATTGAGATAGGAATGCCGCCTCTGGTTTTCTTGCAATATCCTCTATTTTCTCGAAGATCATTTTTGATTGCCTGAATGTAGCAGCCATAATACCTATCTGTATACCCTGATTAAATATAGCGTCAAGAAAAGCATAAATTGCAGTACTGAAAGATTTAGACATTCCTCGACTCCATATACCAAGAAAATAGTCAGTCTCAAGCATAGACTTAATTGCCAAATGTTGAAAGGGAAATAAATCCACTCCAGCAATAAGATTAGTTGTAAAAGTTATATTATTTCTTAAAAAATCATGTAATAATAGTTTAGCTTCAGGTTCGTCCAGCAAACCCTTGATCTTTAATAAATCCTCGTTGCTTGTAAAATTGTTTTGGCTTACGGGGCCTAATATTTTGCCTTCTTCCCAAGTCATTGTTTGTCTATAAAATATTGTAAGTCTGCTTCCCAAAGCTTTTTACCATAAACCAATAATTTAGGTATCACACTCTCCGATTCTTTTCTGCTACCTGTAAATACAAATTGACACTTTCCTGCAAACCTATGTGATAGTAATCTCATATTATGCCATATATATGGAAGGTTAGATTGCCTGGGACCAAACATATTATTTTTAATAATCTGTTGTATAGAGCTTTCTATTACTATAAATATATATGCGTCAAACTCTTTTGCCCGCTCAAGCTCTCTCGTAAACCTTTTGAAACCCGTAGCCATAGTGCTTTTAAAATCAGCCTCGCTTTTTCTATCTACATAGGTGTAATCATAATGCGGAGCTCCTACGGCGTAGTCCCCGAAGTCCAACTTCATAGACATTGAGTTTTCAAATGACAGCGGTTGCTGTTCTCTAGTATCGATCAATATTTTAATATTATCCAATTCTGGATTGTTTTTAAAAAAGCCCTTCATTATATTTTTACCCAATAATGGCTTAATTTTTAATTCATCGCATGCTTTAGAATAAGATCCAAAAAAATGCTTATACATATCCATTGAGGGTAAATCATGCAGCTCGAGTTCAAGATGACAGGGTGCATATGACAATTCCTTGCCCGTAACGCGCGCTGAGAGCTGTTTTAGTATATATTCCTTAACTTCCTCAGGGTCAGCCTCTAGAGCCCATTTCCTGAGGTTGTCTCGCGACGAGAAGTCTACATTGAAATAATCATCTTTATTTTTAAATTCTAATAATTTATTATTATATCTATCTCGACGCTGATACATATTAACATAATATTCAGCAAGAGGAATTTTATGCGTCTTCGGAATGTGCAGATGAAGACCTCTTTCACTCTTGAAAGACTTACCGCACACCTTGCATTTAAAACTCATTCTATTAAACAATAATAATAACTACTCTTTTGCACAAAGACCTTGAGGTTTTATTCCCAAGGTCTTCGTTACCAAAATTAAACAAAAATAATTACTAGGCAGAAACTTCTTCTTTAACTTCTCCTTCGGCTTGAGATTCTTCAGCTTTTTTCATCTTGTTCATTAACTCATCTTTTTCCGCTTCGGACATACTGTCCAAGCGCTCGTTAGCCAAATGGACTGAGTAAAACTTTGCGCCCTCAATTAAACCATTGATACTTAACTGGTTGACTATGGCATTAGCAAGAGTTTCAACCATTTGTTTTCTATTATTTTCTTCAGTCATTTTTATTTATATTTATGTTAATGTTGTATATTATAATAAATTTGTTTTTTATTTATTCTATATCTTGTATTCTATGTTACCTTCTTCTAGTGATTTGTTTTCTGGCTCACTGACTTTCTTAAAGGTGTGTTCTATTGTTTCGGGCCCGCCTACATCTTCTTCCATGAGGTTCTTTGGACTAATAATAGTCTGAAGCGCTTTAATAATGATATTGTCTGTTTCAGAGACGGGTTGAAAATCAGGCTCTTTATCAAAGATTTCCTGGATTTTTTCATATTCATAGTCACCAATTAATAATTCAATTCTTTTCATGTTGCATCGTGTTTTGAGATTCCTAGTATTCTAGCTTTCCAGCTATCCATATTATCAAGTCGAGTCACCTCTTCGTCAACTAGTTTTTTCTGCATGTCTGCTAATTCAACCATTCGACGACGTTCATCCTCAATTTGAAAGTTTTTGACCAAAGATAAGATTGTTGCATTTTCTTTGCTTCTATTCTTTAATCTTTCAGCTCTATCTCCATTTAGTTTTTTAATTAGAGATTCCATTCTTTTTTCACACTTGTCGTATTCGTCTGTTTTAGACTTTAGAACTTCAGCCAACCTGACAGTCATGTCTTGCTGATCTTCAACTTCATTAAACATAGTGTTGAGTTTTTCAATGTGAGATGATATATTTTTTAAATTAATATAATCAACACAAACATTAATGTATAAATTTATTTCATCACTTGTTAGATCTGGTTTATCCCATGTAGCCCTTATGAATTCTGCCTCGAATAACTCTCTATCTTTCATTGAGGAGTAATTACTGATCACTTGTATGAATCTTGGCGCCGAAAGACTTCTAATCAAAGACTCTATGCAATTCGTCTCATCGTGCGATAATTTTTCTTCCTGTAAGCCTATGTGGCAAAATTCATTTACTTTATTTAATCCTGTGGTTAACAGTTTAGGTGGAGAATAGACTCTGTTGACGGCACTTTCACTATCATGAACATACGCAGGCTCATACTCCCTCAGAAAGTCTAATACAGCCACATGTTGTTTTGAAAATCTTTTTACGGATATCTCAGGCCATAGCATTTCTGAGATTTGAAATGCACTTAATCCATTTTTCGCCTGTTGTTTTGCAAATTCTATTTGAGCCTCAGTAAGTTCTATATCTTCGACTTTATCCCACTTTGTGGTTTTATAATCTAAACTCTGTTCGGCTAGGAACTTTTTTACAGATCTTCCTTCTTTGCTTCTGCCATCTAGCGAATCATCCTCAAACACAATTCTTGTTAGATCTATTAAATTAGGGTGATCTTTAAAATTATCACGTATTTTTTGTTTTTGATCTTTATTTAATTTCATCTTCGTCTCCCAGGAAAGTTATGCCTTTTTTATTTAGAATTTTTGTGGCTTTTTCTTTCAAAGTTTTTCTTAAGTTTTTTTTTTGTTTGTATCCAGCTTTTCTGCCAGTTTCGGTACTTTTAAAACCCATTTCCATAGCGACTTCTTCGTCTGATAAATTTTTAACAAAAAGTAGTTCAAAAGCTTGAAACTGCCTTTCGTTTAGAGTATTTTTTAATTCTTGAACCAACTTCTCGGAAGACCTTTGTATATCTAAATCTAAATAAGTTTCTGAATTACCAGTAATTTCATGCATGTGGTTTTCTAGCGATAATGTTATTTTTACATTGTATGCATGCTTTTTTGTTTTCTCCCATTTCTTATATAGTGGGCAAGTTTTATCTTGTTGACCAGATTTTGTGAAACTACAAAGATTTAAATCGGCATCATTATTAAAAGGGCAATTAAGGCATGGTCTAGCATAGTTACTATAATGATTCCTTAAAATGTTTTTCATTTGATTGGCTATTATTTTATTTAGCCAAGGTTTGATGGGTCTACTTTGATCCCATTGGTCCCATTTTTTATAAATGTGAGCCCTGATTATTTGGCAAACGTCATCAAAATCAATCCATGTAACAGAATTAAGAAACCAGTTCCTTTTTCTTTTTAAGAGTTCTACGTCTATAGTCTTGTAGAGATCCTCATAGTTAAAATGAGGCTTCGGGAGCTCTGACTCTTTACTCTCCTTTGTCTTTTTTCGCGGCATCGACAATATCTTCGAATTTATGAACGCTATTACCTCCTGAAGTTATTTCGTAACTTAAGGAAGATATCGATGGCACATAATCTATATCCGTTTCATCTTCTGATATTTCGACTTGAGGCGCTTCAGACCTTGATTGTCTTATAGGCTTTTTATTGCTAGCTTTAGCTATAGGTTGGGCTGATTTTTGATCTACAAAAGAAAAGCCACAAGAAGAACAGAAATTTGGCTTCTTGCCTGAATATTCGTTTTTAGACCCGCACTCGGTACAAAATATTGTTTGCATAGTATTTTTATTATAAATACTATACAACAAAAATCCATTTAAATCATATCAGGTAGCCAGCTATTGTCCTAGCCTGCCTTTTCATAAATTCATCAGTATTTTCTGCGAAGGCATGCTTTTCTCCCATATCGCAAGAGCCTAAATTATTTTTTGATGCACAACTCTTTATATAATCAACACCCAATATTCCAATAACTGTATTGTTTAAAGTTTTTATTGGTATATTATATATGCTTTTTATTCCCTTTTGCTTCATCATCATTGCGAATGAGTAATCCTTAGCTACTTCAGCCTCTAGGTATGCAAATTTTCCAGAATTAATTAATTCATTTATATATTCATGAAAATTTGATACGATATGGTTTTGAGAGAATTCACATTCTCTACTGATTCCATTCTCAACCATTTCATGTGTGCAACTAAACTTTTGCTGGCTTCTTCCTGATATATAATAACCCCCATTATGAAATTGCAAAATATAGGCTCTATCCGCACCCATTTCTTTCATTACGAATTCGAGTGCTGTATAAATATTTTCGTTATTTTGTGTCTCGTTTAATATCGGGTCTCGTGAATTAATCTTTTTTTTAGAGTTCTTTCGGGATATTAAAACGCTCGCTATTGTTGCCGCTGCGCCAATTAATGCAGATACTATAAGATACAGGCCATCCATATTTTTTAGTACACTATTTTTTATATGTTTTTATTTTAGTGATTATATATTTTAATATTTCACTTCTAAATATGTCATTTTCGTTAAATTTAAAACAATGTATGCCTTTTTCTTTGCTTGCTGGATCGTTAAATAAATCAAACATATCGGAAAACCCGCTCTTGTCACCAATGTCACTTTGCATCATATCTCCGCATACAAAAAGTTTGGTATTTTCACCTATTCTTGTTGTCATTGTTACAAGCTCCTTAAAGGAAAAGTTTTGCGACTCATCTGCCACTACAATCTTATTTAACCAGCTGGCACCCCTAAGAAAATTAATTGGCATAGCCTGTATTCTCCCGTATTTTAGAAGTTCACTCTTTACCCCTGAACCTTTTGGAAGCATTTCATCTAGCTTATCTTCAAGTGGGGCCATGTAGGGATTTATCTTTTCTTCAAGGGTGCCTGGTAGCGCTCCTAGCCCTTTATCTGCACTCTCGATAGCCGTCCTTACATAAAGCAAATCTAGGTTCTCATCTTTTTGCAAATGCCTCAATGCTGAAAAGACAGCCATATACGTTTTAGTTGCTCCTGCTGGTCCAGATACAAAAATTATTTTAGTTTCTGGATTTGTAGATAAATCAAGAAAAACTTTTTGTTTTTCACTCAGATTTTTTCCTTTAATAATTATTTTTGATTTAAATGGATTTAAGTCAAATTCTTCGTCAATATCTTTTGTAGATTTTTTTCTTGGCATATTTTTTTAAGGGTTATTGAATATTACTAAATATTACACAGACTTTAGTGTATAATATAATATATGTCAAACTTTTCTAAATATGATGTGCTAGAACTTCTTTCGAAGAAAATGCCCTTTTACGCTGCCACTCAATGGCTTAAAGCTTCAAATGAAAATTTAGGAGGAGACACACCCTCTGAGTGCATGAAACAAGGGGATAGTAGCAAAGTTTACAAAGTGCTCAAAAAAGAATTGGAGGGCAAATAAGATGGCAGTATTTGACAGCGGATGGGTGGAGATATCAACAAACCTTAATTTCAGTTTTGAACATGGTTTGGGGACCGACAAATTAACGGGAGCAGTATATTATACCGACGAAAACCAAAACAGTATGATTTCTGTTGGAACGTCCTATGGTTTTGGTTCAAACAATGAGCATAATGCAATGTTATCGATTATTTCAGATACTCACGCCAGTGTTAGCCTAGGAGCAGATGGATATGCGACCAGGAATGGCATTAGTTCGTGGAAACCGTTTTTAAGTCCAACTTATATTAAGCTTATATTAATTTCCTCTGAGGAATCATCGCCTCCAGGATCTGGTGGTAATTCTGGTGGTAGTTCTGGGTGGCAATTTTTAGACTCACCTATTGATATCAAAACTGAGACTTCATCAAGCGCAGGAAATTGGATCACGATACCCGCAAACTCTTCGTTAACTAATTCAACAAACCTTTTAATTCAAGGCCAAACCACAGATCTTGATACGGGTGGCAATAGTAATTGTGAATTGGTTTGTAGAGAAAATGCCTCAGGACCTGAGGTAACCATTATAGATCACGATGGAACAAGCGGTCAGCGCTCTGTTGCGGTAGAGCAAGCAATAATACCCTGCAATTCAGATGGATCATTTGATATAAAATTCACTACAAGTGGCAACATAGCAATTGCTCACCTTAAAATCGTCGGATACAGTCTCGGTGTGGCAGCATCAAGCTCAGGAGACCTTTGCAAATTGAAAGCTCAAGAATCTGGCTATCAAATGTTCGGTAACGGATTGATTATGCAATGGTTTAGCAGTAACGAAATTACTCTTGAGCAAGCTTACGACATAACTTTTCCAACTCCTTTTTTATCTAAACCATTTAAAGTTATTGTTTCCACAAGATATCCAACTGGCGATGGAATCTCACAGATATGGTTTCAAACCATAGATTGGAACAAAGACTCTGTACAATTTTACGCTCAAGCTCAAAATTTTTCAAATTTTACGGCCGTTATTGCAGATTTTTACGCAATAGGTCTTGCTACGCCTACTGATTGTAGTGGTGGCGATGGAGCAAGTGCCGTAGACGGGGTCAAGATAAGCCAATTATCACCAGCGACAGAGCTGAAGGATGACGATTTATTTGTGTTATCAAAAGACGATGAATCTGACGGAATATATGACCACAGTAATAAAATTACCTTCCAGCAAATAAAAGAAAACATACTTCCTGATACACAAGGTTCTTCAACGATTACTTTGATAGCCCCAAAATTAATCAAAGCAAATACAGTTGGTGGAGCTTGGAACCCCATTCCTTTCGAGCAAATTGACTTAAGCGATGACTTGCCAATCGGCGCACAAGGTTGTATTTTACAAGTCGAAGCCTATGTTACTGGGCCAAATGATTCCGTTCATGCGGAAATATTTCTAAGGAAAGAACAAAACTCGACGACTCAATACAAAATTCTATATACTGCAGCGTTTGGAGGTGGGGACGCTGTTGCTGGGAATTATCAAGGTTTTTACCCAATACATCAAGCTAGTAGAAGTATATGGATAGGTGTTCCTCAAAGAGGGCCTGATCGCTACGAAATTTATTTAGTCGGCTATTTTTAAGAAAATTGGGCACCCCTACCTTGAATTGTTCGACCACTTGGAAGTGCGGGCAAAAAAACTTCTTGAGAGTTGAAAGTGGGGGTTAAATACTCTGGGTGTCTGTTGTAGACGTGGCTTTCATATTGGTGGGCATCGCTGTATTCATTCAGTTTAAAACTACTAGGGTCTTTCGTGAATTTAACTCTAAATTCAGGAGGAGGGTTTCCAGGGTAAACATTAACATGATCATCGATTAAAAAGCCCCTGAAACCAGTGGTGTTCCCGTTTGTACTTAGATGGGTCGCCGAAATCAGTGAATAAACTGTATTCATCTCCCCAATGACAGGGTTATCTATCCATGAAACATTAAAAAAGTCCAATATAAAACCACCAGCATCTCCTAGTATTTCATCACATCCAATCCATAACCTTGGTGCGTCTTTATCGAAATCGCCAAGGCCATTAGCCTGGTATAAAGCCTGCCAATGGTCAGGATTATGAATTCTACTATGAGCCCAATATCCTTTCACATCTTTTTGGTTTATTTCAAATGCCACATACACTTCTCCAGCTTGCTTTGAGGCTTGATAATATGAGCCGTCAGCTCTTTCATACCTTCTTTCAAGGAAAGAGTAGCAATCACTATCGCCATTAGGAGCCCAATGTCTTGCGTAATAAGTTAAAATTACATCGGGATACATGTAAGGCAAGTATAAAACTTGATGTTCCCAATACTTTTCTGTATTTCCATAAATATATTCTGGAGGAGGGGCAGGTGAACCCGTCATCAAATAAGACATTAAATCCTCTTTTGAATAGGGTTCAGTGTTTAAAACGGTTTCATTACATTGTATCGAATTTAGTTCCTCAAGGATTGTTTTCTCTAAATTTATACCGCATTTTCTTCTGTCGTATATTTTTTTCTTATCTGGCGCCGCTCGATTACAAAAAGAAAGATTACCTAGAACAAGGTGAGCTTCTTCGCAATCAGCATAAACGCAATCATCCCTTCTGTAAACTTCGGGCTCAGGTATATCATTAAAGGGCCAACCTACATCGTCCCTTGATGTGAAATCCTTACCCCCAAGTTCGGGCATTATTTCTTTTTCTTCTTGTAGCCAGAATCAGAAACAGGGACGCATTTGCCATCTTTTTCAACATAACCTTCGTTACATTTTGGTGGATAGCCCGCTTTTTCATCAGCTTTAGATTTTTGCTTTTTTTCTAATATGCTTTTTTTAATAGCATCAGGTAATTTTTTCTGCTCTTCAGTTAAGCCTTTTTCTTTTGACTTTTTGTCGTCTTCAGCTTTAGACTTATCTTTTTTTGGCTTCTGGGCTTTTTCCCACGCATCTTTTTGCGGGCGGTCTTTATCGCCAGGTTTTGCAGGTTTATAGTTTTTTCCTTCGCGTTTTTTCTTTTTGCGAATATTATCCCAAAGCCCTTGCTTGCTTTCTGACTCATCTAATTCTTCTAATAATTCAGCTTCTGCTTCTTCGCCTTTTGTCATTTTTGTGACGCTCTTTTTGCTCCACATTTTGCAGCTCCAGTATTTAGCTTTAGTTTTTGGCCCAGGATTGTCGCATCCATGACGAGCGCGAAAACTTTTGCGACGTGCAGGATCATCGCGTTTGATCTCCATATTTGGATCACCAAAATTTACTTTAACAACGTTACCCTTTTCGTTCTTTACGTATACCGAAAACTTTTTCGGACCACCTGACGTGCGAAATGGTTTATTAAGCTTTTTGCCCTTTTTCTCTTCAGCAGCCCAAGCTTCTTGCGTTACCTCTTCTTCCGTACCTTCAACTTCTCGAAGTTGGGCGCGAATAGATTCACTAAAATCAAGTTCTTTATTGTTTTTCATAACAGTATTATATTACACGAAATAATGCTTTTTTCACATTTTAATTTCGGCAAATAACAACGCCCACGACCCTACTGCTTTTCAGCGAATTGATTTAAGCGCTGATTTACCAATTGGGGCGGCTATTTTTAACTGTACATAAACTCGTACAAGAAATGTTTAGTGTCCACATCTCCTGGTGGAGGGGGGAAAGCTGGAAGAAATATTTCTTCAGATACAAATGCAGGAGTGCTATTCATCCAAGGGCTAGACCTTTGATAAACGTCTGCCGAATTTAATTGAAAAATTGCAGGATCTCTGACGAATTTCACTTCGAAATTGGTGAATTCACTAAAAGGAAAAACTACATTTTGATAATCGATAATGAGAGACCTTACTGATGCAAAATTAAGATCACCGCTCATCATGTGATTACAATTTAGACTATACATGGTGTTTATTTGACCTATAACTGGATCATCTATCCACGAAACATGAACAAAATCCATCAACGCAGGCGAGCTCATAAACCAATTAGTTCCAACCCATAATCTTGAAGCTTTTGGGTCAAAATCCCCAAGCCCATTAGCTTGATATAAAGTTTGCCAATCATTAGGATTGTGAGCCCTAGTTCCAGGCCACCGTCCATACATATCTTTTCCGTTTACTTCAAGAGCTACTTCTCCCTTGCCTGAGGGAAGTTTGAAATTTTCGCCATAACGATTTTTAACCGTAGTTTCCTGTTCCAAGTAAGAATAGCAATCGCTTAGCGTTTGCGAATAATGATTTAAATATCCATTTCTTTCTATATTGTGCCAATGGTTAACTCTAAATGTCATGTATGGCTCTTGTAAACTTTTCCAAATTTGGTGGCTCCAATATTTTTCTGCATTAGCATGGATATATTTAGGATTAGGAAGAGGTGAGCCCGTCATAAGAAAAGACATTAGGGCGCTTTTACTTTCAAATCCGTGTTCTGGATTTACATAACTTTCATCACATTGAGATAATGACAATCCTTCGAGGGCTTTTTTCTCAAAAGAGATGCCACATTTTCTTCTGTCGTATATTTTTTTCTTATCTTGCGCTGCTCGATTACAAAAAGAAAGTTGTCGATACCTATCTAGGACTAAATGAGCTTCATCGCAATCGGCATAGACGCAATCATCTCTCCTAAAAACTTGAGGTTCAGGTATATCATTAAAGGGCCAATCCAGGTCATCCCTTAATGTAAAATTCTTACCCCCAAGTTCGGGCATCAAGTTCTTTATTATTTTGCATAACAGTATTATGTTACACGAAATAATGCTTTTTTCACATTTTAATTTCGGGGCTAAGAATAACTACATACTTTACCTCCTACAATTTATACCCCCGCTGATTTTTTTTGGGTTGCTATTTTTTGAGTTTTTTATTTTTTATACAAGGTTTTTGGTTTTTTGTATTTAGTTTTATGGTTTTGGTTTTTTGTTTTTATACCATTTGGATTTTTTTTAGTTAGCTATTATTTGAAAATGTAAATTATTAAAAATGAGAATGAGAAATACCACCCCCCGCAACATCCTGATTATCAACGATTTATGAAAATTCAAAAAAGCACCCTATCCTCTTTTTTTACAAAAGAATTGTGCAATAAAATAGTTGAAAGGTAATTCCGAATAAATTTGACTTTAGTTAAATAATAAACGATAGTATAAGTATGACAGAATTAGATATAATGCACACAGAAGCTAGAATAAAACAAGTCAAAGCAATCATCGCAGAGACTCGCAAGAATTCCACGGATGCCACCCGTGCAAATGATGAAGAGGCTATTGAGGAGCTTGCTATGCCTGAGCTTAGAAAAGCCGAGAAAAGACTTGCCGAACTAAAAGACAGGCATGAGAGGTTTGACAAATTTCTCGACAAGTTGGAAACCCGTCACACTAACCTAAAATAATTGCAAATAAAATTTGCATAAATTAAATAAATAGATTACATTATACTTATGACATTAACATTAGAAGACTACGAACAAATTAACGATGATGCTTTTGAAGGCACTTTTTACTATGGCGATAATATGGTTATCGCTCAAATCAGCACAGATTGGGTTTTTGATCCATGCCTACGAGATTTCTTTGGTAGATCCGATTTTGAAATAAACGCCGTTGTTTTGTCAGCCCAACAATATGACAACAATGACAACTCCACAGAGTTAACCATAACAAACGAGGAAATTGAAAACTTCGTTGAAAACGAAATGAACGAATGGTTTCAAGATCACTTTGAAGGTCTTGCCGAAACAGTTTAAATGTTTATCATAAACATATATATAAAATAAATCACAAACATATACATTGTATAAATCATATAATGTATATAAGTGTTTTTATACTAGCTATACAATTGTAACCCTTTGATGCTTAGGCACTTAGGGAATTGGCACGATATATGTACAAAAAAGTCATAAGTCGTTGAATACCAAGGGTTTACAAAATCGCGCGTTTTCATAAAGTGTTGATAATCAGTAACTTACGACAAAAATAGTCCTGCCCGCGTAAGTCGTTGAGTATGAGCAACTTATGACATAAAATAAAATTAACCAATGCAACTGCCCCCTAGTAGTATGGTGCAATAAAATAATTGTCAAAAAAAGTGAAAATAATTGCAAATAAATTTGACTTTTGTCGATAACTAGATTAGTTTAATAGTATGTTAGATAAGAAAATAAAACAATTCATTCAAGACAATGGTCTTGTCCGTATCCAAGCGAGCCCGATGTCCGAGGCTTTCGACCTTTGGGAGTGTGTGGGTGGTCATGTTTGGACTTTTGACATGATCAAGCAAGCAGTAAAATAATTCGCTTTTTGCTTGCAATTGCATAAAAAATAGTTTACTTTAAATATATATGATTAAGACAAATAAAACAACATTCAAAGCAATCGTTCATGTGTTCTCTCTTGACGGAAATAAACTTCCTTTGTGGAATACGCACACAAACACTTTCATTGACATTGATAAAACACATCACATCTTGGAAATTACTGCTGAAAACAAGCACGAAGTTCGTGCCAAGATCTCTCGCATGATGCCAACACTTCAACACAAAGTCCAATTTAAAAAAGGCTTTGAAGCAAAAGAAGGCGACAACGCTACTTGGTACATCCAACAAATTTACACAAAATAAGTTTGACACAACGCCTTTAATCCATTACTTTATATACATATGACAAATACATTACTAGAAGAAAAAAGAAGATTACAAAACATCATTAAAGACAACCAAGACGATGCCGACAACGGCTCAATTTCTGCTCAAATGCAGTGCATTAATGCACAGAATGACCTTGATAGGACAGCACAGGCAGAGTTTAGCGATAGCGTTGCATTCTACATCCAACATACGCCATTGCCTGAACCTCTTATACTAGTTGACTAATAACCCTAGTATATAGGCGAATAGTACAGCCCCCATATGGGGGCTTTCTTATGCCCCCTTTTACTGCCTAAGCCCTTGAATACCAAGGCTTTACGCGGGTCAGCCCGTTTTTGTCATAAGTCCTTGAATACCAAAGGTTTACGAAAACGCGCGTTTTCATAAGGTGTTGAATACCAACAACTTACGAAAATAACGTTCAATTATCATGCCAATCTTCGACTCCTAAAAAGATGCACAATATGATTGCCTCATACTTGGATAATGCAAAAAGATAATTGTCAAATAATTGCAAATAAATTTGACTTTAGTTAAAAAATACCTTAGTTTATACATATGATTAACTTAAACGAAATAAAAAAAGAATTAGACTTGGATCTCGACCTTGGTTTGGCATTAGGCGAAGCCGAAGGCAACTTGAATCACTTAGCCCGCGAATCAAATTCGTCAGATTGGAAAGGTACAATCACTCAAGGCATAACTATTCTTGACGCATTGAACGCAGTACAAAAAGCAAGAAAAGCTTTTCAAGAAATAAAACGAAATAAATCCAAATAGGTTTGACACAAGACACCAAATCAATTACCTTATATATATGAAAATTAATAATGGAGCAATCTATCATAGTAAATCTAATAACAAAGCCGTTCGTGTCGTGCGAGCAAATCAAAGCGAGTCTATCGCCTACATTAAACACCATAAACAAGACATTGAAAACGAAGTTTTTTTCTCGGATCTCGTGCCTGCTACAAAAGAGCAAGTCAAGAAATACTTAGGTAAATAATGATTTTTTATATAATCCTTTCTGTCGTAATTGGTCTAATCTGTTTAAATAAATAAAATAATGAAACAAATAACAAAAAAAATTAAAAACGCTTTCGAGCAAGGCAAATCTCTAAAAGTCGGCAACACCGAGACAGACGGCAAAACCGTTTGGCTACATGGTAGCCCAATAGTCAAAAGAGATTTTGACGGATTGATTCGTGCATCTTTAGCGGGTTATAATACACAAGTGACAAGAGAAAGAGTTAACGGAATAACAGGATTATGCTTTCGCCAAAAGAAAGGCAAGGCTGTACTAAACGATCAGGAAATTAACTCATCCGATTGGTTCGCAGTAGCATGGTACAAAGATCCAGAAATAGTCATTTTTTAACCAAAAATTTCATAAGTCGTTGAATACCAAGGGTTTATGAAATCGCGCCTTTTCATAAGTCGTTGAATGCCAATGACTTATGTAAAAAATGGTCGTTTTTCGTAAGTCGTTGGTATTCAGGTGCTTTCGTAAGTCGTTGATTATTAGGTATTTATCTATTTGCTATTTGTCTATTTACTATTTATAAAAAAAATATTTGACTTTATTGTATTTATTGTTTAGTTTGTATATATGACTAAATCAGAAATTGAAGCGAACATCTCTCACCTTCACGCCCACCTTGCCGAGTCCGCTGATCTCAGCGAGGCTGACAAAGTTGTTCTTCGCAACGAAATCGGCGAACTTCAGGACAAGCTCGCTCTCCTCGACTTTCAGGAGCATGATGATATTGATTATGGGTATCACGACCAATATGACCAATAAAGTCGTAAGTTGTTAACTAGCAAGCGCTTATGGCGCGCTGCCCGCCGTAAGTCGTTGACTATTAACGAGTTATGTAATTAAAAGTCATCCATAAGCATATCGTCAAGGGCATAGGTGTCAAGCTCTTCATCTTTGTAGCTTGCCCCGTCAGGGGTTTCAGTTGAGCCACAGGCTTCTAACTCATTTGCTAAATCCTTGTAATGAACAAATCGACGAGCCATTTTATAAAGCCCTTCGTCGTTGCCTAGCCATAAAGCTACATTCCAAGTTGCCCAATTCTTCCATCCGTTGTATGTTGTATCTGTCATAATTAACCTTCTTTGAATTCTTTTATAATTTGCTCCATTTGTTGCAGTACAGATTTTTTAGTTCCTTTAAATCCATACTCGGATTTTACGATTGCGTAGGCTGATGATCTTCCCCTCATTCCAAGACACTCTAATTTGAGAGCGGATCTGAGAGTAAGAAATCGAGCCATATCAATTTGTTCGGGTGTGTTTAATATAATCATAATAGTAATATAGTTGAGTTGTTTTTGTTTGTTAAGCGATTTCTCTTACATCCTTCATTAATGCTTTTACTGCATCTAAATTTTGTTGCAATAAATTGAGTTGTTTTAATATTCCTTTATAGCCGACATAGCCACCATTCATATGACCTTGCCAAGTGTCGCCCACCTTTTTAAATGTAACATCCCAAGCACAATGGTAATCGTATGCTTTTAGTATGCCGTTTGGCAAAAGTTCAAAATCTAGTTCTTTTCCTGTGTCTTTGTCTTTTAATGTCATATAAACACAATAAGCGATAAACCTAATTAACACAAGAAAAAAGTGAAGTTTTTTTGTTTTTGTCGTAAGTTGTTGAGCGCCAAATACTTATGGCGGGCGGGCCCGCCTAAGCCCTTGATATTCAACTACTTAGGTAATAAATAGACGATAAGGCAAGGGCTAAGGATGGCAACGCCTATAATAATGACTATTTCAATCATAGCGATTTTACCTTGACCTCTTTATCATCTATATGATAAAAATCTTTATTATTGTTTCTTGCAAGAGTCCTCGCTAAACTCATTGCTCTAGCTTTAGTGTCAAGCTCGTCAATCAACTTGCCAAAGGCAAAAACTTGAAACCATTTTCCAAAATTAGGATTTTTTCTTATTGTTATCATTTTTTTAGTGTGTTAGTAATTATATCTTTGTGCATTATATAAAAAACAAATACCCAAGGCAAGAGTAAAAGTATATCCCAACTCATGAGTAAACTCCTTTCATTTGGTCGCTGACGCAACCCATGTCTTGATCTTCTTCGGCAATGTCTTCAGCGACATCTGAATGAAGAAATTGTGTTTCGTCTTCAATGTCTGATTGCTGATTATGTAATAGACCATGCTCGGCAACTACTTGCTCAGTTTTGAGATCTTCAACAAACTCTTGAGTTTTTAAAGCGAACTTGCTCGAAAAACCTTGGCTTGCAAGATGTGCGTTTTTAATAAGGGCGATTCTTTCTTCTTGTGTTAATTCCATAATATATAATTTAGTTTAGTTGTTATAATTAGTCAAGACCTAAATCTTTTCTAAATTCTGCTTTGTCTGCGATTAGTTCGTCAACCCAAACGCTTCCCTCGATTTGAGCTTTTTTCATCAAGAGAGATACTTGGTCACGAGATTGCCAACCCACAACATCATCGGAAGAAGAAAGAGGAATCATTCCGTTTTTGTCAAAGATTGCAACTTCGTACAAATCTTCTTTTATACTGCCATATAATCCCCTGCGATTATCTATCCCTGCAACAACAGAAATAGAAAGCCCATTATCGAAATCAAGTTTTGCTTGAACTGCATCAACAGCACCACCATGTGGTTGAAAGTCAAGATCATTAAAATCTAACATAGAAGGTTTTGGTTGATAATGTGAGAGAGATTTGTTTGAGAATGTGTAATTAATCATATAAGTAAACTAAGGCATAAAAGCCTTCGTGTCAAATAAAAAGAAAAAAAAGATCAATTAATTTTAATATTGTCGTAAGTCTTTGAGCGCCAAGTACTTGTGGCGGGCGGGCCCGCCTAAACCCTTGATTATCAAGGACTTAGGTCAGAAGTCATTACATATATTCTACCTTCGGGGTTTGCACCTGTGTGAGTTAAGTCCTGAAAGTTGCCCGATTCAATATTAGTATTTAAACAATCTTCACTAATATATTTCTCACCTTTTTTCTTGTCAGCTTCCTCTGCACTTTCTATTATTGCGACTTTTCCTTGTGATATAGTGGTTAAAACTAATTTCATGAATTTTCCCCTTCTACCACAAATCCTGTTTCGTCTTTCTTTGCTAAACCTTTTTCGATAAGACCAACAACGACACCTTGCTTGTCAAGAAATCGCAAATCAGTTTCGTCACCATTAACGACCTCAAAACCTTTCCATGTCTTAGGTAATTGATTGCGAAATACAACGGCAACATTGCCACCCATTGCAAGAACCATCTCACATTTTTTGTCGTTATTCTCGGAGCGAGAAAAAGTCAAATGATAATTAGAGGGGAATTTTTCCTCACCCTTAATAAAAGGCTTACCAAGAAAAGAACACATTCTTTTGAATGATTTAGTATAATCATAAAACTTAGTTTCGGGAAACTTATCAAAAATTGTTTGAGGCTTTTCTTCATCAAAAAATACTGACTCCCACATGATGTCACTTGTGAGATTAGGACGGAAAACAGCTTCCATGCTTTTCTTTTGTGCTGACTTAATTGAAGAAGTAATTTCTTTCGATAATTTTGCAAGGAAGTCAAATTGCCTTTCAAAAAACAACTTTGTTTTGTTAATGCGTGAATCTTGAACAGATCCCATTTGACCACGACCTGCCGTGTTTAAACAAGACATTGTGCAACCCTTGGAACGCCATTGGCAAGTTTCATATCCCGAAAGATTTGCTGGAGCTAAGTGAATACCTTTTGTGATGTAACCTAATTTCTCGCCTTTGAGAATTTTTTGATTACCTGATGTGAGAAGTGTTGTTTTGATCATAAGTACATACTAAGGCATTTTTCTAATTAACACAAGAAAAAAGTGAAATAAAATTAAAATAGTTGTAACTCATTGAATACCAAGCACTTATGCGGGGCGGCCCGCCGTAAGTCGTTGAATACCAACAACTTAGAAAAAATATGGGTACAAAAAAACCCCCTCACCGCTACGCAGTGAGAGGGGCGTAAATGATAACTATATTTACACTTCAACTAATTCATTTTCAACTACCGCCAAATCAAGGTCGTCTTGAACATGATCTTTAATGTTGAATGAAACCTCTGAATCGAGAACTGAATGCAAAGCGTCAGAGCGATTTGGCAAAGCTACAAGATTGCCCTTGTAAACTTCAGTAAACGCATTATAAAGAGAATTTGCGTTGCGATCCCAAAATTGAGGATGGTCTGAAGATTCCCATTGATCTACAACATCAATGATTTTTGACTTAGGCAAAGCTCCTGCCTTGCAGGCACGAATGACAATGTCATTGACTTGGGCGTTGGTAAGCTCAAGATCTTTATAGGCATTAATGCGAGCATCTTGACCATGCCAAAAGTTAAATAGCTTACCGATTGCACGATTGATAGTAAAATCTAAGTCGCTAAGGATGTTGCGAGTATGTCTGCGAGCCAACTTGATCGTATTAGTAAAAATTAAGTTGTCGCAAACAAAGGGAGCGTCACCTGCACAAAATCCCGCAGGAAATGTTTTATCGTGAGAATTACGAATACCGACAACGCAACCACGATCAGAGTTTACACGATTGGGATGTTCGACAGAGAAAAGACCAAAATAATGTTGATTGCCACGAGCAAGAGAGTGAACCTCATCTTGAATAGAGAAACCATTTTGGTCAAGAAATCCCCTTGCCCGATCAACTACATCATGATGAGCGATAGGCTGATAAGAAATTGCCCTTTCTCCATTAGCGTTTTCTTTCTTACGATACTCAACTGATGGAGTGGGAACTTCGACAACTTGATCGAATTTAACGAGTGAGCGATTACCTCCACAAATATGTAAGTTAACTGATTTGCGAGGAGTGTTTTGTGTGTTTTCTGTGTTATTCATAATTTTAATAATATAGTTTTATAGTTTTTTGTCAATGGTTAAATTTGGTTTTCTTTAATTAAATCGAAAATATATGCTTTTTTTGCTGTGGTTTCTAATATATCTTTAATATGTTTATATGCTTCAAACTCATCACTAGTGAGATCTGATTTCATATATGTCTCTTCTAAAATGCGTATGGTTATATCCATAACATCAACTGCACTTGCATTAGATGGAACGAATTGCTTTTTTCTGTACTTAGGATTAATATTCATATTGTTTTTTATGTTTAAGTTTTCTGTCAAGGACTTTATTCTTCATCTTGAAAGGGCGAGCCTTAGTAAAAAGAATTGTTTTTCTTATCTTTATCTCTCTTGCTTTCATATGTACATAGTAAGGCATTTTTTAATTAATAGCAAGAAAAAAGTTCAATTAAATGCATTTTGTTGTAAGTCGCTGAATACCAAAGACTTACGCGGGGCGGCCCGCCATAAGTTGTTGAACATCAATGGTTTACGAAAATAATATACAAACAAAAAATCCCCTAGGTCATACCACAAACCTAGGGGATTATAACTAACTATAACCAAAAAACTTTTAAGTTGTTATCGAATAAAGTTTATCTAGTTTTTGATTATGCAAGTCGTGCTGTATTTGGCAATCCTTTGACTTATCGCCTCTCATTTCTCTCAAGGATAACTCATAACCAAGAGCCCTTAAGTCTGAGGATAGCCACCTAGACATTTTTTCGTTATTGATTACGGAATCTGACACATCCCTTCTGCTGATTAATTCTGGTGATGCTAACATAATTATACTCCTTTGTTTATTGCGATTATTCTGTCGTAACGAAATGAGCGAATGTCGCCTCTATTGTGGCAGAAGCTCCTGAATCCCGCGACTTTCAGACCTTCAGCAATATTGCCGAACTCGTTTTTATATTGAGGCTTGTTGATTGTGTACATCTCGGTACGACCATCTTTCGTTTGATAGACCACTTGATAAAGTGGGTTGAATAAGTTTTTGATTAGTTTTATTAGTTTTAGCATGATACTATTGTCTCCGTATTGGTGTTGTAATGATTGTAAGCGTCACACGCTTCTTGTGCTGACTCGAAACTTACTGCGATTAAATCTCTTTGAATGTCGTGAGCGAACCAAGGTGTTTCTGATTCCTCAAAGAACAATTCCCATTGTTCCGTATCTTCGTTATAATTGGGAAGGTCAAGGGGTCTGCCTTCGCATACTGCTTCTATGTAGTTGTTCATGGTTTTAATTATGTAGGTTTTTTAGATAATGTCAAGAAATAAAAACATAAATCGGATCTTTAAACTCTGAATTGAACGCTCCAACCTCATCCCATCCGTAAAGAATAAGAGCTTGATCGCAGTCATCCTTATAGAAATCGCTTCTTTCGATCACGGCAAGATATTGACCTTGAGGGATTATGTTTTCGTCTTTTAAGTTTATTTCCGTCATCTTCATTTTAGCAAGGAATTGGTGAATCTTCGTCTGTTACGACGCTAACGCCAAAGTGGCTTGCTAGTTCTTTAATCATTACATCTTTATTGAAATTATTATATGCGAAAGTCAAAAGGTCTTCTTGATCTTGTGCTGAATGTCCATCTCTGAGTTCGTCATATATCTCAAAGATGTTTAAGTTCCAATTCCATCCTTCTACTTGTGATTCTATCTGTGATTTTGTCATGTTATTCCTTGTGTTTGTTATTGTTGGTGTTATGTTATTTACATTATATCATTTCAATGAATTCGTCAATAATTAAATTAGATTTTTGATCGTAATTAATTGCCCCACTATGAGGAACTCCGACATTCAACAAATTTAAATGAGGAAATTTATCTTTAAAACAATTAATTAGGTATGTTTCTCCGAATTCGGGATGAACTTGATAGTCGGGTATTTCCATAATAGTTTTCCAAGAGATAAATCCATATCGTTGTATCCAATCTTTGATTTTGCTATTGTTTGGATTACCCCTCTGAGTTGAGGGGTTAGTCCTAGTTTTACCAATATAAAATGCTTTTTTTGTTGATGTGCCTTGCTTGATATAAAGTCTCATAGTGGAAAGATTGATTTTTTAACTTTGTAGGTTTCTGCAATTTTATTCACTAATAATGGGTAAAACTCTTCTTGCCTATATCCATCTCTGTGATTACAAACTCCATTATCATTGAGCAAGCTCATTTTTAATAGTTTTTCCTCTCTGAAAAGCTCAATTAAGGAATGCTCTTCGGGAAGTTTACAGAACCTAGACTTTTTTCGACCTTTTGTGTTATGAACTTTGCAAATTTCATCCATAATACTTTCGGCAAGTTCTTCGTTTTCTTTAGCCAAACTAAACAAAGCGTAACCAATCGCTTTCTTTGGAAAGCCCGAACAAAATACTCTATCTCCAAAGATTTTGCTCAACATACTAGAATGTTTTTTTATTACATTTTCATATTCAAAGAAATTTACATGACCACTTTTAGCAAAAGGTGAGCCGTGAATAGTACGCTTACCCTCTGTAAGCACAATTTCTCTTTGGATTGGGCTTAGACCAATGTAAGATCCATTATGTTTAATCTTTAAATTCTGATGAGGACTCCTTCTTTTTGCCGTATCAATGTAAGGCATAGAATTAGGATCAACACCTATAAAGAAAACAACAGGCACTTTTTTACCTTTAGATTTCTTGGAAGTTCTAAACCATTGATTCATTGCATCAAAAGTGTGTTGACCATTTAGCAGTACACCTTCTCGGCTAATTTCAAGAACATTAGCAGTTGGATACCATTGGTCAGCATCAAGGCATCGATACAATCGCCTTGTGTTGTCATCTGTTTTACCTCGATTATTGCTGTTTACTTCTTCCGAAGACAAATACTCAATTAATGGTAAATCTTTTTCAGTAAAACTATACATTTTGGGTTCAAAGTTTTGTTTTACAAATTCTCTTTTGAATTGAATTTTTGCTTTTATATTGTCTCTGTCTGATTGGATAGAAGAATTAATTGTTTTTGTTTTGGGTTTTGTTGTCATTTTTTTTCTTGGTTTATAATTGTGCTGATTGAAAAGATGATTCTATCCTAAGCTCATTTTGCAATGATGTCAAACTTAAAATAATATCCTCTAAAACTTCTTCCGCCGATTGAAAGGAACTTCCAAGCGGGAACTTTTTAGGATGGCGTTCATGTTGATCTAAGCATACCTTTGACATCGGATCGGCATATGCAAGTTCTCCGCGAACTATACTTAGAATATTCTCTCTAATCTTTGCTTGTGTCATACTATAAAACTATACCACAAACCAAACTTTGTCAAACTTTTTTTTTGTTTTTGTCGTAAGTGCTTGACTATCAACGACTTACGCGGGGCAGGCCGCCATAAACGGCTGACCACCAATGACTTACGAAAATTTTTGCTCTATAAGTTGTTTTTTAATTGTTTCATATATCTCCTTTGCTTCTTGGAGGTATGTCAAAGCGTCATCAACTGCCATAGCTTCGGTTTCACTACCTCTCCAATCTGTCATTGTTTGACCTTTGAGGAACTGCAAGTTGCCTTCGGCTTTAGACATTAGTAATTCGCACTCTAATTCTATATTATCCATTTTGCTCCCTTGCTTTTTCGTTTTGATCGTCTACAATCTTTGCAAGTTTCAGCAATTCACAGGTGGCATTTTGCTTGGCTGCATTTCCAGCGTTTGGACTCTTCAACACTTCCGTTAATATTCTAACGATTGCTGACCATTTTGGTGTGATATCTATTGTTTTTTCTTCCATAATATAAAACTATACTAAATTAATAATCGAGTCAAGACATTTCTTCTTCATCAAGAACTTTTTCTTGCAACTCTTGCAGTGATTGATATGTGGTGTACCACGAATCTGTCGGATCTACCTCGCCCTCCATTTCACTATACTGAATATAGTCGAGGACTTCTTGAATACATTGTGACACGGGAACTTTAACTAATAATTGTTTCATTTAATTATACATTACTCCTTCTAATTCTGATTGCAACCATAAAATGGCTTTTTGTCTGATGTCGCAGTGTGAGACTTCAGTAAATACATTGTCATTAACACGAAGATAAAGATCGTTTCCGTTCTTTTTCTCTGTCTCTAGGTCGTTGGCTTTATACCACTTTTGGGCATAGTCTATCATTCTTTGCTCTAATTCTCTTGCTCTTTCTATAAATTTCATCTTGTGTAGGCGGTTACTTGGTTGTGTTGTAGTAAAACTTGATCTGCATAGTATACAAACTTTTCGGTGTTCTTGTCAACAAAAGTCTCATACTTATATGGATTATATGTTACCTCTGTGGCTTTAAGGTCGGTGTCTACATTCTCTGCGTCTTGAAGATAGCCCTTGACAAACGCATGAACATTCTTACGCTTTTCACGGAGAACCTTTTCTCTACCCTTAACATCAACATGAAAATAACAATCCCACATTCCAATTGAATGATCCTTTGGGATGTGAGCCTTAACTAATCCGTGTTGCTTAACTGACCAGCAATCCTTATGAAGATTCTTGTAAACATATACAGGTCGATTAGACTTGATTATATATCGTGGGTCTTTTTGGTTTCTCTTAATCATATATACATACTAAGGTAGTTTTTTGATTAACGCAAGAAAAAAGTTTAATTAAATGCGTTTTTGTCGTAACTTATTCTAAACCAAGCACTTACGCGGGGCGGGCCGCCGCAACCCTTTGATTATCAACGACTTATGTAACTTTTTACTTTTTTTTTAATTTTTATGTCATTTTTATGTTTATTGTGCTTATTATATATTTATATATGTATTGTATATTTGGGGTTGTTGTATTTATAACTTGCGTATTTGTAGATACGGCGTTTATAATTTCATTTATTTTTTAATAAGATTAAAGCGATAACAATAGTAATAATTAATTGAATTAAAATCATTACGCCCTTAAGTCTTGAATAGCCTGTTTAACCTCTAGGGGTACGAAAGAGGATAAACTCATTTGGTCAAGAACTCTCGCGGGAATAGATACGTCACGAATATAGTCTCCAGCTGCTTCTTTCTCTGAGATGATAGTCTTCACTGCAGAAGCTTCTGCGACGTCGCGACACGCTCCAAAACGCATAAGAAGAGGAGTGCTAGGCATTTCCTTCTCTAGCACTGCAAGGTCGTCAGAGAGAACAAATCCGTATTGCTCTTTTGATATAATTTTAAGTAATGTTGCTTTAGGTAATGTTTTAATCATGAGTATACTATAATGGTTAACGGTTAATGTGTCAAACTAATTTGCGGGAAACTATACCAAAAAACCCCCCTTGAATTCCAAGGGGGGCTTCTTAATAATAATATAACCTAAATAAATAGATGTGGGAGAGGATTACTGTATACCTCCGACTTTTCGGGATGAACATCAGTTCATTGAGTACCTACTTCGCACTACAAATTAGACTTGGCATTCGTCATCGACTCATCCGATTGGACTCTATCGCTCCGCCACAGAGAATTTGCATACCTTAGCCCGCTCATCACAGGCTTACTCAGTCACCCACAGGAAGGATTATAAGCCCTTCCAAAGTGTTTAAAATGTAAAAGATCAATTGCTTTATTTGATTTAATTGAGTTTAGCTTTCTCAATGATTTATATAGTATACTCTATTATTTGTTAAAAGTCAAGTTCTTTTTTGGAAATTTATAATTTTTATTCCATACTAAGATATTAATTGTTTGTCCTGTATATTTAAAGTTATTATTATATGTATATTTATTCATTATTTATTTAGTTTACGGAGTTCTTTTAATAACCCTTTTATTTTATTGTAACTATCTTTGGGCGGAAACATATCATTTGTTTGTGGATATATTATTGATCCGTATAAATCTTCTAGGAATTCTTCAGCTTTAACTAATTTAATTAAAGAAATTTCTTTTGGAGTTAATTGGTCGTACAACTCTTCGTTGGTTGCGAACATACTAACCTTGTCGTTGATTGGCTTGATTGAAGCATCCATTATGCTACCCCCTTTGCTTTTTTATTAGACAAAATTCTTTGTAGTTTTAAATCGGCTTGCCTTTGTTGGGCTTTAACACCTTCCGTAATTGCGTTGTAACCAATGAATCTACGATTGAAAGCATGGGGGTCGCCTCCTTTTACTTTACTCATTACTGCACTTGCTCTTGCTGATTTTGCTAAACTCATTGTTTTTTCCTTTTGTTTGTGATTGATAAAAACCTACTATAATAAACAAATTAATTATTGTCAACCCTTTTTATTATTAATTAATTTATCTTGTAGTAAGTCGTTAATGTAGAATTGGTTATTGAAAACACCCCGAATGTTCTGCCCTTTGTTGGTGAGTGCGGAGATTTCATCGTATATGCTCTGCATCATCTCGTCCACTATTTGTAATGCCTCCTCTTTGGTAGTGGATTTACCATCTAGCTTTTTTAGCTTGCCCCCTTTATTTAACTCTTTTTTTAGTTTAATTAATTCGGCTTTCATATCTAGTATTTGATCTAATCTTTTATTTATTTCTTTTGCTAAACTCATAATTATTTATATTGGTTTTGTTATTATTTGATAAGTTTATGAAAAACGGGCGAAAAAGTCAACACTTATTTTTAGATGTGTACAAATTAATATGAACAAAATAAAACGAAGAAAAATTATTATTAATTATTTGATTAACTGCTTTTATGAATTTATGGGCAACCCTCAGTATGCAGTTCGGCAAAAACTTCTTGCTTCAATATGGGCAGAAGAGAAGTACGAAGAAATGACAGAAAAACATAAGAAAAAATTATTATTAATTATAATGAATAAACAAATAAAACAAAAAAAAATTATTATCAATTATTTGGAGCAGAATCTTTCACAATCTCTGATGCTCTCAGAGGTAAACGGAACTCCCGAAAAACGACAGGAAAGAATAAGAGAACTAGCAATACATAAGTATAACAATATGTCAGAAGAAGAGAAACAAAAAATAATAAACAAATTAAATAATGATTAATGTATTTAAACTAATTATATATATTACTTATTTGCCTCTTTGTCAAAAAATGGGGGAAATAAACATAATAGATTTGTATCCTCTACTCCCTTCTCTGTTGGCTCTGACATCCTTGCTATCGCCCTAGCGCCCCCTTCCGTCTCTAACCAATATAAATCCTTAATAAGATGGGTCGCCATCTCCTGCTTAAAGCTATTGTCTATGTGGTATTCAATGAATTCAACTGACGGATCATCACTCATGCGCCCTTTTTATTTGAATTTTTTTTATTTATAATTATTTGGGCGCTTTGTATTTGTTTTTATTTGCTTATTAAAAAGACTTATTATTTGTTATTATTATTTATATTATTCTAAAAAGAATTAAAAAGAATTAAAACAAGCTAAAAACATTTAAAATTTTGTTTAATTATTTTGGAGCTTTATCTTCAATATAAACAGGGTATCCAAATTTATTGATGATTTTTTTTCTTTTAATTATTTCGGGCTTATTACTTTTATTTGCTTTAAATAATTTATTAATTAAGTTTATAATTGAACTTTTTATTTTCATTTGTTATTACCTTTCCCTCTTTTCTATTAAAAATAATTGAATAAAAAAAATAATTAAATAAATTCGCCACATCGCATTTCACCTTATTTCACTTTATTTTAGTTTATATTATTTATTATTAATATTGTATTTATGTTTATATATTGTTTGTATATAAGTTATATTATAATGTAATACTGAAAGGTCAAGTAAAAAGGTTGATTCCCTTAGTAAAACAGGGGTTTTGCGTAAGGAAAAGAACAACTAAAAGCAAGCACGAATCACTTGCGATTCTTGGTCTTAAAAAAGTTGATTAATCGAAGAGTTCCATCAATAAACAAAGGGGAAAGAACTAAACAAATTATTATTATACTACTTGTATCGATCATTTAATCAAATTATTAATCAAATTATATTATTCATCTATATTAGTAGTTTGATTAGGTTTTTAACTTAATATTGTATTTAAACTAATCATGTTTATTATGTAAATGATGTAATTTGAGTTGTTATTTAGCGCCCGAATAGAAAGAGTTCTCGCTTTTATGTAGTTACGAGAAAGGTGATGAAGTTGACCACATACAAAATCCCTGTTGAGGGGGAAAAAATGCGCTACAATACCTATGGGTAAATTCATTTAATTATATAAATTATTTTTTATTATTATTTTTAGGAGTCTCTGCTCTTATGTTTACTAATTCATTAAATAGTTTAACTCTTATGTTGCTATCAACTATCATCTTTGAATGCCTCGACCTTCAATAACATCTAATTCATCTATTAAAGCAAACAATTCAGATATAATTTTTTTTGATTTATCTTGCATTTTACTTAAACCCTCATTTTCTTTAAAGAATTTTTCTATATCTTCAAGAGAATTCATTTTTGGGGGATTGTTGATATCTATATTTATATCAGTATTATCGGATAAATTTTTAAGCTCAGTAACTTTTTTAACTATGCGATCCTTAATTTCCATCAAGATACTTCGTAAAGGTATAATGGTTTATCTTCATCCACTAAAACTGAATAACTTGTGTTTGCATCAATAATGTTTTTGATTTCAGAGCAAGTCAGATTTCTGTCTCTTGATGTTTTTATGTCTGCAAGATGTTTAAGTGTTACTTTAAGCCCCGAATCAAGTCGGTTTTCGACATAAGTATTGTAATCTTCTATTAAATTGTCAAGATTAAATTGAGATTGTTCCGAAAAATCATCCTCGGTTTTATTCATATCAAAATCATCATCATCATAATTATCGGGGAGAACGACTTTTGGCTCTCCATCTTCGTCAACATCATAATCTAAGAAGTTATCTACATCTTCGTCAAGTTCGTCAAGATAATCGTCTTCTTCATCATAATCATCGTAATCGATATCATCATCTGATCCATAGATAGGCTTATTAGCCTCGTAGACAGGTTTATCTAACTCTTTGCGAGTTCCTGTGATGTCAGAGATGACTTTGTACTTAGAAACCCTAAGTTTTTGAAAATCACAATCAGTTGGAACTGAAACTGCATCTTGAGGATCAAATTCAACAAGAAGTAATTTGCCATCTTGACCTGCCCAACCATCAGCATAATCAAATGATCCAACATGAAGACCAAAAGAACAATGATTATCTTTATTATCATCTACGCATCTACGAGCAACTTCGATTGTTGCGCCAACTTCATTGAGAATTTGATGTCTCTCGTTGGTTTCGCCTTGGATTACAATGGTATCAGCATTACCTGTGCTACTCCAATAGTTGCCTTGAACACCTTTGTAACCTAAAACTTTGCCTTCGGGAGTGGTAGCAAGAGACTTGTAGCTCAAAAAAGAATACAACTCATTAACTGAATTGGCGCTTGGGTTAGCTTGCAGACGAGTAATGAAGTTAGTAAGAGGAGCAGAGTCTTTCATGCCGTTGCGAAGCATTTCAAGTAATTTATCTACTACAACACCATGCAAACGATGACCTTTGTAGTAAACTACTTCATCCTTAACTTCGATGTCGCCTTCGACAAAATTTTCAACAGACTTGACAATGTCAATCAGATCACCTAAATCTTCGTATCGAGCATCAAGAATTGCTTTCTTTGCTTCTTTGAAGTTGGGATGATCACTTCTTAGAGTGTGAGGCTTGCCATCCCAAAAGATCGTTAATGAATTGTCGCTAAGATTATAAGGTACTTGTTTCATAATATTTTTTATTTTACTTCTATAATTAATAATAAGTTTACTATAATGGTTTTTCTATCTATTGTCAAGAGTTTTTTTAAAAAGTTTGGGGCAAGGGGGCAATCACTCCCCCTTACCCCTTTCATCACACAAGGAAATGTATTGATTAATATTTTTTAATAAGTTATTTTTATCTAAAGATTCCCAAGTTGGGCAACTTATTGCAATATTGACTAACAAAGGATACTTTTCTTCAAGAGAATCGATGTCTTTAGAAAGTTCTTTTGCTGAAAAAAGTTGTACAAGGTTCTGATTAATCCAATCTTCTTGCTTAGTTGACCTCAAGAACATGATGTAATTATAAGCAGAATTATCAGATATAATATTATAATGCAGATATTTTTTAGCAACTACATTTATGCAATGATCAGTTAAGTTAACTTTAAAGTTTTCTCTTGAGAATAATTTGCCAAGTTGGTTTAGATGCCTGTGCATTTTAGTAGAACCTTTTGTTTTTAGATGAGTATGAACTTTATTAGCTTCGTCAAAGTTAGACAAGAGGTACTCTTTTGCTAGTTCACTATAAAAGTCATGGAAAGAAACCCAAACCGAATCATCCAACTTTTTAACATCTCCAACCCTTACTCCAAACAAGGCAACTTTTTTCTTATCTCCTAAAAGGTTGTTAACCATTTTCATCTTGGACTTGATTGAGTCAAGCTCAAAATCATTATAATTAATCTTATAATTTTTTATTGGAATAAAAATAAGTTTGTTTTTGTATGATCCATCTACATCTTTAACATCTGTAATTTCCTGCTTGACATTTAGCCAATAATCTGCATTTTTACGACCATATCTACTATCCAAGTCCATTCTGAATAGTGGAATATTAGCACGACTACCATTTTTCTTGCGAACTCCATTATGTTTGATTTTCTCTTTCTCAACTTGGGAACTATAACGAATATGTTTCTTGTCAATTAAATTGAAATTCCATTCGTTATAAATATAATCTTCTGACTTCTTATCTAAAGGACGAATAATGTAAACCCCTTGCAAATCGGGGTTTGCGTTCATCAATGTTCTAACTCTTAGATTATTACCATGGGAAGATTCTATATCTTGAATCATAAATAGATAATTGTCTTGACAGAAAACACTATCAACTTTCCTAGAAGATATTTTGTATCCATTCCTAGCATCTGTATCAGATACTTTTTGGCTTTCAGTTATATGCAATTCGTTGTGTATTCCATAGTCACGAACAAATCGGGCAGAGTCAATCTTGATGTTTTTCCAAACAAAGCTATTCTTGAATATCCCTTTTAATTCATAAGGTAAAGCATTTAATACTTGAGCGCAATTTTTCTTAGCCTCAAATAAATCTTCCGAATCAGCAAGTTTTCTCTTTGCAATAACTTCAATCTGATTTGTTATTGACAAAAGAATTTTAGCGATTTCTCTTTGTGTGACTTTGTTGTACTCTAAGGATTCTCTGCTATGATGCAAACGAACTGAACCAACAGGCATACGAAAGTAAAAATTAGAAGAACTAATCAGAGATTTAATGGTTCTAGCTTTTGATTCATCTTTTACGAAGTTAGAAATATTAATTGAACTTCTATCGAGTGGATAAGCTACTCTACCCATAATAATGTGAGCATCATACGATCTACCATAATGATAACCCGAATTATCGTGTTGCAAAAAGAACCAAGAATCGTCATCAGCACTAAGAAGAAAATCATTCTTTTTAATAAAATTTTCCTCAACCCCAATGAATTTAGGCATCTCTTCGTCAGAAAAGAACTGAAAAAATCTTTTAGTAATTATTCTGAAATCTTCTCTATCAGAATCTGCAACTGCAACAGAAATAATTAAACCTGTTGGCTCATTGCTAGGTTCGGGTTCATGCAATCTTACGATTTTTGTATCATCATTTTCATCAACAAAAATATTGTATGAAGTTTTCTCTCCACCATGATAAGAGACACAAGTAAAGTTCTCACCATAAGATAACGGAGCAAATTTGCCAATACCAAATGCGCCAATATAATTGTTTGATGTGCGCTTGGTTGACTTACCATATTTTGAGTAAAGACCAAATACATCTTCTTGGCTAAGTCCACCCCCAAAGTCACGAACCTCAAAAGTTGAGTTCATTGAAGTCGGCAACTTTACCTCGATTGGGCGATTTGAATTTGCTTCTTTGTTAGCATCAAGAGCATTGGCGCTAATCTCTCTAACAACCGCAAGGCGAGTGTTAGAATAGTTGTTTCGTAGCAAAGATGCTACATAACGCATATCTTCTGCATCAATGGTGCAGTTAACTTGTTCAAAGTCGTGTGATTGAATAACTTTTTTGTTTTTGTTTTCTGTGATTATCATTTTTTTTCCTTATGTGTGATTTAAATTATGATTGTAGTATGAATGATCTTTTTAATAATGTCAACACTTTTTTTTAAGAAAGTTCTTTTGCTACTCTTAATAAGTGGTTTAGGCAACCCATTTCTAATATGTGCATCTGTTCTTGCTCTTGTGTTGTTATTGGGTAATTTTTAATATCTAAAATTTTTTGTTCAATCAATTTTATTATTTCATTCATTTTAATTGTAATGTTTTTCGTGTTCAACTATTGATTCAATGTGATCTTTAAGTATGTCGTGCATAAGTTCAGTATCATAAACCCTTTTTCCATCATCTGTCAAGGAAAAAAGAACAGGAACTAAAATTTTATCGTGTTGTGGGTAATCGTTGTCTTTATGTATTTGAATTGTATGTCTCATTACTTACTTCCCCCATTTATATTTTCTAGTTCATTTTCTCTAGCTTGTCTTCTCATTGCTACAACAAGTTCTTCATCAACTAATCTATGTATATTTGTAGTATCTTCTATTGCAGTACCAAAATACAAATCAATAAGATCAGCGATTTGATCTACGCATTCATAGAGACGATATTGATCTCCACCATTTTGTGGGACATTGAAACTAATTTTTTGTGTTATGTAATTCATATCAGTACAATAAACGATCAAAAAGATTCTGTCAAGATTAAATCTCCACTTTCCCACATATCCCAATGAGATTCATAAGCATGATCCCAATCTTCATACTCTCCATTTGCTACGGAAATTGTTGCCTCTCTTTGGATTAACTCGTCATCAATTTTTTCCCAATTAAAATCGAGAGACATTTGATCTTTGTGGTAAACTATTTCTTCTACTTCGTTCATGTCAATACTCTAAACATGAACAGGAGACTTGTCAATAATATTTGACAACTCTTCGTCTAGCTTTTCACTTAAATCCATATAGTCATCCAAAGGTAGACCATCTTCCATAGTTTTGATCGCAACACTAATCGCAGGAGAATTGTCATCATTCAAGAAATGAAACTTCATTGGCACTCCATTTAGAATGTCATTAATTTCTTCTCTAGTTAATCCTAATGTCATGTTGTATTCTTTATTCATTGATGTATATCCCCTCTTGCTCTAGTTCGTCTTCGGTAAATTCCATAGGTTCTTCCCATTCTTCATCATGCAAGAAATAAGTGCCTGTGAAATTATCGTAGTAAAATTTTTCTTCGATAGTATTGTCTTCGTATATGTGATTTATGTTCATGTTTAAAACATTATAGTAGTTTTGTTATTGTGTCAAGAGTTTATTTTCGTATTCGTCAATTAAATCTTCTAAATCCCATTCTGTATATTCTTTAGTTAAATATTTAAATTTTCCATCTGCATAAGTTGCTCCACCATTTCCATCATTACATATTTCGATTCCCTCGATGTTAGTTTCGCATTGATAACCGACTCCCTTATTAGTTCTAAAATATCTAATATTTGTTACTTTCATAATTTCAATTCTTTTGTTATTGTTATATCTAAAACATCCCATTTAAAAGACTCTGATATTTGAAAACCCATAGATTTTAATTTTTTTGTTATAGCGTCTTTATGTACCCACAAATCTCTATCCCATCCATATCCATACATATCGCATACAGACAAAGTAGATGATCCATGTTTATTTGCATAATCTGCATGATTATTAATAACTTTATTTAATTTTTCTTTTAATTCATTCATTTTATATATTCTCTTTCTTGTAAATATTCTTTAAAATTAACTTTAAACTCACTTAACCAATGTGGATCAACTGCACATTCTGCGAGTATTTCCCAAGGATCACCTAAATAGTTGTCAATGTCAACATCAAAATAAAATTTTATTTGATCTGTTAAAGACATATCTTTTATATATTCTTCGTATGTTGGTAATTTTTTCATGTCGTTATTCAAGTTCATTTTGCATGATATGTCAAGCATTTTATTGTGTTATTGATGAAAAGTTAGTATTTATTTAATTAAACAATTATTTTGCATCTTTTATAATGCTTTTGCTTGCCTTCTACCTGCTCCATCCATTTGCATTCTAAGAATACTTGATTGACCTTTCCGAGCAGTTGCTTGCTTGGCATACTCAAATGCACTAGGATCACTAAAAGTTTGCATAACCATAGTTGATTTGTCAAGATAGACATTAAGACCCTTCTTGGGGATCGAGTTTGCCATCTTCTCTCCTAATGCTTTTGATTGTTTAATACTATCTAAGAATGCTTGTGCGGTATCCATATTTTTCCTTGTGTTTTGTGATTGATTAATACCAACAACTATAGAACACCCGATAACTTTTGTCAAGCATTATATGCGCCTCTTTGACGAAAGCTAGATCAGAACTCTTGTACCAATATTCATTATCGGAATATGGTTCGTCATTTTCATCTGTCCAAAAATATGAATCACTACCCCAAAAGAACCCATTTGATTCGGGCAACTCAAAATTATCAATGGCATCTTGAAGGTTATAAATATCCGCTTTAGTTAGTTGCAACTCAACGCAATTAAAATTGCCATCTTCATCGGCATTTGGACAACCCTTTGACTCCCATAATTGTTGCATCCAACCTTGCAAGCGATTGTGCTTGCGCCATTCTCCAATTTGTACATCGTCATCACTATTTCTCTTGCGAGGTGGACGAGCATAAGCATACATATCTAATCCCATAATATTTTCTTTCTATTTAATGTAACCTAATTGTTTTAAATTATAATTCATTTTGCCCATTTGGGAAACAACTTTATAATTAACTTTACCTTTTTGTTGTTCGGTTAATTCGCTAAAATTTTTATATTGTTCTTCAGTCCATTTATTAAAGGCATCTTCTACCACTTTAGGCATGAGTTCTTTAGGCACTCTGTCTGCTCTGTTCCATATATAAGTCATATTAATTTTGTTTAATTGTTTGGTTTTTTCGGGAATTCATTTTCTCGGAAAATGTTCTTGTGTTATGTTTAATGTAGACCTTATTGCCATGCTTGTCAAGTTTATTTAATGCGACTGCAAACCCTAATTCTTTTAAGGAGTCAAGATCGACTCCATCAAGGCTTTTTTTGCGAGTCATATTGTTAATAGCTAACGCATGAACAGAGGTTACAACATAAAGTGGTTCTGCTCTATTCTTTAAAATTTTTGGTTCAACTAAAATTTCGTCTTTCATAATTGGATTCTTTGTGTTTTGCCTAATTATCCCTTCTATTGTTGAGTAGTTCATAATCGTACATTAAAGTAAAAATAAAAAGTTGTCAAGCGCTAAATATTTCATTCACTAATGCTTTTGTTGCACGATCTATTTTTTTTTCTTTCTCGCTAACGAACAAATTGACATGACATTTTGGGCAAGAATATGTTCTGTTTTTTCTTAACCTATGCTTTCTAAAAGTTAACCCACAACAAGTGTCAACATACTTGTGATGATTTTTTGGTTTATTTAAATTAGACTTACTGCAAGACTTTGGTATTGCACCGATTTTTCTACAAATTGATTTCCATAATCTGCCATGACCAACACCTTTAGAACCATAACGCTCATAAGCTAACGCATGGGCAATTTCATGGAGAATGGTATCCTTAACATCTTTCATGTCGTTTAGCTCAACATACCATTTAGATAGTCTAATCTCTCGGCAACCATAACTACAAGTACCAAGTGATCGTTTTTTATTTTGCCAACGAAATACCCACTCACTAGATAAACCATGTTGGTGCATTAATACATGAGTTAGTGCTGATGCTTTTCTTAATTCCATATCAACACACTAATGGAAAAATTAAACTATGTCAACACTATTTTGTATATTTTTTAATTTCGTTGTTTTTTAAGTTTAATTCTCTTTCTATTTCCTTGGCGACATTTTCACCAACAGATATTTCGTGATCCTTAGATAAAGTATTTAATAATTCTACTAAATTTTTTCCTATTTTAATTCTCTCTTCCTCTCCAACTAAAAATAAGTTATTTGCATTTATAAGCACAAGATCATCTATTTTGACGATAATATGATTGATTGTATCTGTGCTTCCTCGTATTCCTAATTTTATTTTCATATTTTAAATATTTGCACGGAGAGTATCCGTGACTAACTCCAATATAGTAGTAATCGAATTACTTGCTAGTCTTTTTCTGCTGATCAGACATGGTAGCTCTTGCTCATTCAATAAGATCAAGT
>Ga0181402_1000038_pt1 | contig 41781 bp, 26 predicted proteins | sample 25SPOviralmetaG_FD_130131 | JGI IMG/M metagenome (GOLD analysis project Ga0181402, IMG submission 130131) | Marine viral communities from the oligotrophic San Pedro Time Series (SPOT) site, San Pedro Channel, CA, USA - 25 SPOT_SRF_2011-08-17 | ecosystem: Environmental > Aquatic > Marine > Strait...
AATGGAGAGATACTAAAGGTATGCCTCATATAGAGAGTATAAGTGGATTCAATGCGAGAGTGCTACAGCATGAGATTGATCACCTTGATGGAATACTTTTAACAGAGATTATAGGGTAAAATACACTAAAAAACATTAAAAATCAATTAAAAAAGGCTTTATAAACATATATGAGCGTTTATTAACAGTCTGTGGAAAAACCTGTGGAATACCTAGGAAGGGTATCTGTAGTGTCTCCGAAGGTACTTAAGAGACCTTTTAAGCACCTTTTAATCCTCTCAGTTCTTGTGATCTTAGCGAGCAGACTATCACGATCTCCGCAAAAAGTCAACCGGATTTTTTTATATTTTCTCATAAATACTTTCACTTGACTTATACCCTCTGAGTCAGTATAATTAATCCAGTCACCTTCTCGCCTCTCATGCCTACAGCACATCAGACCGCGCAAAAGCAAAGAGTACGTGTTACTTTGGAGTTCGATGTTTACAATGATTTTGAAGCACGAAACATCGATTATACCAGGTTGTTTGATCTTCAAGGGAATGAGAATGTGGAGGTTTATGTAGAAGATTCTAAGGAAGTTTGGTGATAGTTAATAACATTTACTAGGGTGGACGGTTGAGTGGCTGGCCACCTTTCCGCCAATCGGTTGCGTTAGGCCCTATATTGGCCATGTTGAGAGGAACACCACCCCATGAAAATCCTTCTGATCGTTGTCGTTGGCGTCCTCTTCTGGAACAGCACCGAGGCGCGGCAGTTTGCTGCAAATTCTCTTGACTCCATGTCCGAGGTCGTTGAGCCTTCGAAGGCTAAGACCATTGGAGAGACGATCGACGGTCTTTTCGGCCAGTGATCTAACTGGCCACTGCGCCATTGATTCCGCCCCATGGGGCCCTATAATTAAAACATCAGCAACCAACCCACTTCAAATGCGTAAGATCGAAACCCAGATGAACGCCGCTATCGCAAACGGCACCAACTGGAGCTCCGCTAATACTGCAGTGACCTTCGATGCAGAAGTGGCTGAGGTTCGCCTACACGGCAACCTGATCGCCAAGATCGGTGAGGGTTGGATCCAGTTGTTTGACGGCGGTTTCCAATCCACAACCACAAAGAGCCGCTTGAATGCGATCCTGTCAGAGAACGGTCTTCCAGGTGAGCGGGTCTTCGCTAAGTCCTTCGATTGGTTTGTTCAGCAGGAGGGCGGTAAGGTTCCTTTCTTCTCAGGGATGCGCCTCGCCTGAGGTTCTACCAGGTCAGAGGGGGACCTAAACCCCCTTATTTCTCTTTACTCAGTGTCGATCACTATGTTTAACACAACTGGCCAAGTTCATCGCGATGGTGTTGCTAACGAGGCAAACACGGTAGCTTTACTTAACGACCTTAATCTCTATAGCGAAACTGTAGAGAAGCGCGGCGGTACTAAGCTTAAAGAAGACGCCATTGCTGGTGATAACAAAATCAGCATAAAGCGCAAGAAAGGTATCAACAACGGCTCATTTGATTGGTTTAACACTACAGCGCACAATGCTGCTCTGGGTGATACCTTTGTGCTGTTCCTATCTAACATGAAGGAACTCCGTCAGTTACCTACATCAATCCGCTGCGACGAAGAGTTTATTTTAAAGATGCGCGATAGCTTTAACCGCCTTTGTGAGTTAGCTTTAGATAGCATCGATTATGATGACCTGAGAGATATCCTTATCAAAGAGTTTGATTCACATAAGGATATGGATGTTGTTATCAACGACACAGAGGATTGCAACCTTTATCGATTCAAAGTAGCGCAGCACCCTGTTGTTAAACTTCTGAACGATCGCGCTCAGATTGTTCTCAAGGGTAGCGGCAAATCTTCTAGAAGCATATACTTTGTAACTCAGGAAGGCAATGTAATCGATTGCGGATTACGCTTGAGAATCACATCGAATAATGGAATCAATGCTTTCTTAGGTAACAGCAAAGCAAACAAGAATAGCAGCATTGTGATGAAGCTACAGCAAGATAAAGTTAAAAATCTTTTAGACAATTGTGCCGCTGAGACTATTAGTTACTGAGACACGAATAAGGGGACTGTCTAACAGTCCTCTTTTTTGCTATTCGTATTCGTTAACACTTAACAGCAGTTATGCGTGTGTATAAAATGTTATATAATGCCGCCCTTAATTAAAAACGCCTAACTACCCTAACCTACAACGAACCGAAAACGCGAGAGAGATACCGAGTTCAATAAAAAAATTTTTAGTATTCTAATTGACTAGAATAGGTTGCTGATATATAATGTGTTTTGAAAACCCCACTAGTTAAAAAATATCCGGAGTGTAAAAATGGACGAAAAGGTTTTTCACATATATGCAAAAGATCAATGCATATTAGATTGCATTGACGAAGAAGAATTTAAGACTACATGGGATACTGTATGTGCTCTTGTAGGGTTAATGAAGTCTAACTACAATCTCAATGACTTATCATACGAAGAGGTTACAGTTTCCCAATATGAGGAAGCAAGTTATTGACTTACACTAAATAAAGCGTTAGAATTGAATTGAGGTTTTTATTCACTTATGGCTAAAGGATTTACCGTAAAGGCTGCTACTCCAAAGGTAGCAAAGAAAGCAGCAGGTCCCGAATGGGATTATGATGCAATTAAAGCAAGAATGAAAGGTAAGACTATTGTATTCTGTCTACCTGGAAGAGGATGTTCATATACTTTTCTGAAAGCATTCGTACAACTATGTTTTGATTTAGTACAGAGTGGTCTGAGTATTCAGATTAGTCAAGACTATAGTTCAATGGTTAACTTTGCAAGATGCAAGTGTTTAGGTGCAAACGTTCTACGTGGTCCTAAGCAGATTCCCTGGGATGGTAAGTTACCTTATGACTATCAACTATGGATCGATAGTGATATTGTATTCAACACTGAGAAGTTCTGGCAACTATGTGATCTAGCAAATCCTGCAGAAGGTGCTGGTGACGAGAAAGAGATTGTTTCTGGATGGTATCTTACAGAAGATGGTAAGACTTCATCTGTTGCACACTGGTTAGAGGAAGATGATTTCCGTAACAATGGTGGTGTGATGAATCATGAGACATCTGATACCATGGCTAAGCGTAAGAAACCATTCACAGTTGATTACACAGGTTTTGGTTGGGTACTTATCAAGAAAGGTGTATTCGAGAATCTTGAGTATCCTTGGTTTGCTCCTAAGATGCAAGTCTTTGAGTCTGGTGCAGTACAAGATATGTGTGGAGAGGATGTTTCATTCTGTCTAGATGCAAAAGAAGAAGGATTTGAGATTTGGTGTGATCCTCGGATTCGTGTTGGACATGAAAAGATGCGTGTTATCTAATGTTGTATAACATATATTATGAGGGAGTACTTTTACAAAAGGGCATCTCCCCTGAGTCGGCAGCAGAATTAATGCAATTATATGCGGATGCATACTATGAAGATCCTGCTGCTTCACTCGACCCTATGAACATTAAATTAGAACAAGTATTTGAGGATTAATTATGGCTGTACGTTTTAATGCTGATAAAGATATTATCGAGGCAACTCCTAAGAAATCTCGGCAAGGTAATGGAAAACACACTAAGTATTCTGCTACTTCTCGTAATAACAAAAAGAAAGTTTATCGAGGTCAAGGTAAGTAATATTCAGAGCGTCCTACGGGGCGCTTTTTTATTGGGTATTAAAACTAAATAACCGGAAACTCCACCGGAAAGTGTCACTATGGCTGCTTTGATTTGTAATCTACCGTCTGTTGAAGTATGGGTCCGAAAAGAATATCTAACTGATCATCAGAGTGGTCATGGGGAATATGTAAAAGGTGTATGGGTCAGTTGTAAGAGTATTCCTGGAAGAGCATTTTACTTTGAAACATATTTACCAGAGTATGCTGCAATGTACGACAAATTGCCCATCAGTGCCTTCTTATCGCGCCCGGAAGCGCCCGAACCTGATATGTCGTTACCTAACCTACAATTTTGGAATTGCATGGATTACGGGGTTGTAGCGGTCACTAAGCAATTTATTGGAAGTATGGATTTTGAGTGCTATACACGCGATCATGGGATTCAAAAAGGCACTTATGTTTGTACAATAGACAACTATCACCAAGACCCAGATGCAATTGATTATGCTACTAGTGAAAATCCTGCAGAACACAAGTCTCATAACCTAATTGAACTTGATAATGGTCAATATGCACTGTATCCAAACAATAGATTACGCATTTTCGACAACTCATTGACTCCAGAAGAGCCAAAAATGCCTGATTTTAAAGTTTCGACTGAATATTATAGTGTAGAGAATGGTTTCGATCGACTTGGTATGGGTCGTGAAGATGAATATTTCTGGAAAACATCAAAAGAACGCAAAGAAGAGGAAGATAATACTCAATAAATATAAAAAAGGAGAAAAATATGTTATTTGAAAACGATTTTTTGGATAATTTAGCAACAAGGCAGCATGAGAAACTGATTCGTGAAATACTTAATGATGATAAAGACCCCAAAAAGACAAATATCCACAAAGAAAGTGAAATTTTTACCGATGAAAGTGAACCAGAAACACTTTATGAGTAAAATAGGTAATAAATAAACATATTATGCTCAAAATAAATGCCGTTAGAATCGCGGACATCTAGATCTTTTAAAGATATTAGTTTATCATTTGTTAAAAACCCAGCAACAGATGATGTAACGACATTAGTTAATGAAAGAGCTATAACTAGGTCTATTAGAAATCTAGTTACTACATTAAGGGGAGAGCGATTCTTTGAGCCTGATCTTGGGTGTGACGTAAATAATCTTTTATTTGAAAATTTTCTTGATGAAAACTCAATAGATGTTTTACAATCTGAAATTACTCAAACAATATTACAATATGAACCTCGTGTTAAATTAGACCCAGGTGCAGTTCAAGTTACTCCTGATGTTGAAGGTAGTTCTATATCGATTAGGATACTATTCAGAATAGTGGGACTAGATGCTGATCAACAAGTATTAGAGTTTGTATTCCAACCCTTAAGATAAATGTCTTTAGTAAATTTTTCAAATCTAGATTTTTCACAGATCAAGAAATCAATCATTGATCATTTAAAATCAAACTCAACATTCACTGATTATGACTTTGAAGGATCTAATCTTTCGGTTTTAATTGATACGCTTGCATATAACACGTATATTGCTTCGTTCAATGCTAACATGATTAGTAACGAAGTTTTTATCGATAGTGCAACACTAAGAGAAAATGTTGTTTCTCTCGCTAGAAATATTGGATATGTACCGAGACCAAAAAGATCGGCAAGAGCAGTAGTTTCGTTTGTAGTAACATTTGATGAATTAGTAACCAAACCAGTTACTGTAACATTAAAGAGTGGATTGGTTGCAGTATCTCAATCTAATGTTGGTACTAGAACTGCAACATTTGTAATTACAAACGATGTTACAGTTCCAGTAACAGGAAATACTGCATTGTTTGCAGATGTTGAGATACTAGAGGGTATTGTTGTAGAAGAGTCGCATACTTATGATCCTACAATTGAAGATCCTCGTATTATTCTGAATAACCCAAATGTAGATACAACGTCATTATCAGTAAAAGTAAGGAATAATTCAGTATCTACTGGAGGAAATAGTTTCAAGTTAATTAATAATTTATTTGAGGCGAAAGGATCTGCAAACGTTTTCTTCATACAAGAAGTACAAGACCAAAGATATGAGTTAATTTTTGGTGATAATATTTTTGGTAAATCTTTAGAACCCGGAAATGTTGTTGATGTTTCCTATGTAATGAGTAATGGAGCAACTGGTAATGGTGTAAGAGGATTTAGTTTTGCCGGTAATGTAACTGATAATGATGGAAGAGTGATTACTTCAGGTATTAGTCCTTTAGAAACTATAGCGCCAGCTATTTTTGGTGAAGAAATTGAGTCAATTGATTCTATTAAAAAGTATTCAACAAAGGTTTATCAAGCACAGAATAGAGCAGTTACTTCAGCAGACTATGAAGCAATTGTTCCTTCTATCTACCCAGAGGCTGAAATTGTTTCCGCATACGGTGGAGAAACTTTAGAACCACCAGAATATGGAAGAGTTTTTATAGCAATCAAACCCAAGTACAGTCAATACATGACTGATTTGGATAAAAGAAATTTGGTAACAAATATAAGAAGTTATGCTGTTACAGGTGTAGACGTATCTATCGTTGATATGAAATTCTTGTTTATTGAAATTGAATCTCAAGTTTATTTCGATCCTGCTAAAATTTCTTCAGCAGCGGCTCTACAAAGTTTAGTTACTGATAATTTGAATAGTTATTCTAAATCTTCAGAAATGAACGGTATAGGAACAAGATTTAAGTATAGTAGAGTTAGTAATTTAATTGATAATACGCATCGTTCTGTTGAATCTAATATAACCAATATTCAGATGAGAAGAGATTTAGTAACAACTACTAATTCTGTTGCTACTTATGAAATTTGTTTTGGAAATCCAATTAGAGTTCTTCATGAACAAACAAACTATAATATTAGATCTAGTGGATTTACTCTAGATGGTATTGATGGAGTGGTATACTTGGGAGATATTCCAAGTGATGATGGTGTTACAGGAAAAGTAGTCGCGTTCAGACTAACTGGTGATAATGATAGTCAAGTCGCAAGACAAGTCGGATCTATAGATTATGATAAAGGTGAAATTATGCTTTTCAATATTCAAATTGAATCAACAGTTAAAGATCTGAATGGAAGTCCACTGATTGAAATATCAGCATCTCCTGAATCTAATGATATTATTGGACTACAAGATTTATATTTACAACTAGATGTTTCAAATAGTGATATTAATGCTATTGTAGATCGAATTTCCTCAGGAAGTGATCTGTCGGGCGCTACATATATTAGGAGTTCTAGTTACTTTGACTTCGCGGAGAACCTAATCAGAAATTAATAGAAAATGCACGGAAGTTCAACCAACAAAGTAAGATTAACGTCGGTAGTTCAAAGTCAACTACCTCTTTTTGCACAAGATAATTATCCATTTCTTGTAGAGTTTTTAGAGGAATATTATCGGTATCTTGAAAATCCTGGTCAAACGTATGATCTCCTTACAAATCCAGATACTTATACAAAATTAGATTTTGTTGCAGACTCTATCTCGACAACAGAACTTACTGAAGATCTTGGTACCTTTGACGACACTGTAACTGTAACGTCAACTAGAGGTTATCCTTTTGAAAATGGGATGATCAAAATTAACGATGAAATTATATACTATAAAACTAAAACAATAACAACATTTGATCAATGTACAAGGGGTTTTAGTGGAATTACAGGTTATGATAATCCTGGAACTACTGACCTATTAAAATTTGAAGAGTCAACCGTTGATGAACATCTTTCGGGAGCATTGGTTAGTAACCTCAACGCTTTATTATTAGACGAGTTTTTTACCAAATTAAAAATCCAATTTGCCCCTGGATTTGAAAACGTTAGTTTTGCGGATGGTCTCAATCAGAGTCTATTCATTAAACAATTAAAAGATTTTTATAGTTCTAAAGGAACAGATGATTCCTTTATCATCTTGTTTAAGGCTCTTTATGGTACATCTCCAAAAATTATAAGACCTAGAGATTTCTTATTTACACCATCAATTGCTGATTATAGAAAAACTATAAATCTTGTTGTTGAAGAGATAGATGGAAATCCTAAAGAGATTCTCAATAGAGTTTTATATCAAGAGAAAGATGGAGATATTGATGACGCTTATGGAACTGTTGTTGGTGTAGAAGAAATAGAAAAGAATGGTAATGAGTATTTTGTTATTAGTTTAGATTATGGTTATAACAGAGATTTAAATGTTACAGGAACAGTATTTGGAGAGTTCACTATACACTCACAAACCCAAACTGTAGATAATATATCTATTGGTGCTAGTGTAATAACTGTTGATACTACTTTAGGTTTTAGTGAATCTGGGGAACTTCTTGTCTTATTTAATGGGGACGAAGAAGCAGGTCTTGATGACCAATATATGCTTATCACTTATGATGGTGTAAATGTAAATCAATTCTTAAATGCAACTGGAGTAATAAGGCCAATTGAGTCTGGTTGGACTATTGGAATGAACTCATATGTTTATTCCTACGATGAAGAAGGTGAAGAAGTAAGAATGCGTATTTCTGGAGTTCTTGGTGAACTAAAAGAAACTGCAAAAACTGCTTATTCTGAAATCGGTGACTATGCAAAAGTTTGGAGATTAGGAAAGGCAACAGATGATTTAAAAGCATCGAAGTGGATGTTTAATCATGCGATTTCAAATAGAGTTTTTGAACTGAATGATGAAGGAAACAATAATTACTCTATAACAACATATGATAATTGTCTGATAAATGGTGGAGACAGAGTACTTGTAAATTGTGATGTTAGAAACGCAGATGGTTCTTTAGAAAGAATCGAAAAAGAGTTTGAAGCATCTCAAGGACCTACTCCAGATAATTCTTTCAGAATTTTAAATGACCGTGAAATTACAGAGGCTTTTTATATAAAGAGAAAAGTCACAAAAGCAAAAGGAACAGAGATAGCAGCTAATATTCAAAATACTTATATTGACTTAGAAGGTGATGTTTACATTGCTACAAACTCTCTTCCAAATTATTTTAATGCAGATCTCCAGGTAAACTATAGAGATGTTACGCTTTCTGGTACGTTTTCAAGCACAAAGACGTTCACAGTAAGTAATCATGGTTTATATTCTGGAGATTCTGTATTTTATGATAGTTCTTTTTCCGAAGAAAATACATTAGATCTGTCTGGTTATTATTTTGCTTTTAGAATTGATGAAAATAATTTTAAATTAGCAAAAAGTACAAGTAATTTAACAAATCTAATCTTTATTGAAGCTACTGGTTTTGCAGATTTTGCAAAATTACTTAGAACTGATAATTATGCATTTCAGAAGCAAACGGAAGTTGAGCCTCAATTTGCTATGAGAAAAATGTCCAATCAAAAAGAGAGGACCATAGACACTGAAACTCAAGCAATTGAATCTAATGAGAGAATAGGAATATTAAAGAATGGTGTTGAAATAGTTACTAATAGATCTAAAGATTTTTGTTATTACGGAGAAATTGAAGAGGTAGTTGTATCTTCTAGTGGTGGTGGATATGATGTTATAAATCCACCAACTTTATTCACTACAGATTCTACAGGAATAAATTTTGAGGGAGAACTTGTAGTTAGAGGAAATCTTCAAAAAATAAACATTGAAGATCCTGGAATGGATTATATAAAATTTGCGGATTCTGTAGTAATATCTGGAGGAAACCCAACTAGAATTGCAGAGGCAGCTCCAAAATTTACTCAAATAGAAAATAAAAGATTTTTTAGATCAAATATTTCTGAAAAAGTTTCTTTAACCAATAATACAATTACTTTTGAAAAAACTCATTCATTTAGAGAAGGTGATGAATTAAATTATTCTAATGAAGGTGAAACATCTCTCGGTGGAGTGATAGATGGTAATGTATATTTTGCTCATATAGTTAGTTCCACGACACTCACTTTACATAATACTAGTGAAGAAGCTCTTGAGGGAATTAATCCAGTATCTATTACAGCTCTTGGTATTGGTAATCATAGTTTAACTGCTTCTGGACTTAGAAATGCTCTAAGCTCAATAGAAATTGCAGATCCTGGGGAAGGATATAACAATAATAAAGTAATTATTACATCTTCAGGTATTAACACATCAAATTATGTGATAACAAAAGCTAATCATTTATTTAATCAGGATGATGAAATTATTTACGAACATACTGGAGATGCAATCAGTGGTCTTGCTAGTACGATTACTTATTTTGTAACAGGAGTTACAAAGGATACTTTCTCCTTATTTGAAAAAAATGAAAATGATGATCTTGGGGATGTCTATGCTAATCGAAATAAACTAGTAGAAATTGCTTCAGCTCCAGATGGTTTCCACACATTTAAAGCACCTCCAATAACGGTTGAACTCTCAGGAACACTTGGAGTATCTACTTTTGTAACTGAAACTAGTAAAATCAAACTAAATCCTCTTTTCAGAGGAGAAATTATAAAGGTAGAAATTAAAGAGTCTGGATCAAAGTATGGATCTGCAGATATTTTAAATTTTGAAAAGCAACCAAGATATTCGTTATTATCAGGAAGTGGAGCAATTTTACAACCAGTTATTTTTGAAGGTGAATTAGAAGATGTAATCATCCTTTCGGGCGGTAGAGATTTTAATGCAGCACCAGAAATTACATTATTTGAAAATGATGCTGATTTACAAAATGCACAAAGTGAAGTAACCCCAATAGTAAGTGGTGGAAAAATTGTAGATGTAAAAATTATACAAAAAGGAAATTCTTACAGTCAAACACCAAAGTTCTTTATTGAAACTCCTGGTGAAGGTTGTGAACTTGATTTTAAAATAAAATCATGGAATGTTGATCAAGTAGAAAGACTTATAAAAGAAAAATCTATTACATCTGACGATAGTTATGTTGTTCCGAGTTTAGATAGAGATTTTGGTATGCAGTATACTCACATGTATGCTCCAAGAAGATTGCGAGAAAATTTGTTTTCGGAAAAATTTGAAGAAGGCATCCTCAAGTATAGAACCGATCTCGCAAATGACGATTCGGAAAATACTATAAAATATCATTCTCCATTAATGGGATGGGCCTATGATGGATCTCCAATTTATGGTCCATATGGTTATTCTTCTATTAGTGGTGGGTCAATTAAACAGTTAATTTCTGGATATGAGAGAATAACTGCTGAAAATAGACCCAATTTCCCATTAGGATTCTTTAACGAAGATAATATTTTTGTTGGATCTGGAGATTTAGACGAAAACAATGGAAGATTTTGCATAACACCAGAATATCCAAAAGGTGTGTATGCATATTTCATGACCGTTTCTAGTGAAGTGCAGGCAACCGGAGAATTCTCTCAAAATAAATTACCACAATATCCATATTGTGTTGGAAAAAATTTAAAGTTTACTCCAATTTTATTCAACTATAGTGAGTTAAAAGATACAAATCAAATTGAGTTTGATTTTGAAGAATATGGGTGTAGAAGAAACACTACACCATACAATTTAAAGCAATGGTATAGTGGTTATGATTATCTTCTTCAACCAGATACATTTGATGCTCATTATTCTAAAATAACTGGTCTTTCTAAAGGAAGAATTGACGATATTGAAATTTTAGATAAGGGTGATGGATATTCTGTAAATGATTTTGTTAGTTTTGATAACGTTGGAACAGGTGGAACAGGAGCGGCAGCTATTGTAACTGAAATTGAAGGAAAATCTGTAACATCAATAGCTCTGAGTGAAACTTACTTAAAAGGAAAAGCATTCCAAGGAACAAATGGTCTTATTATTCAGTGCAATCAAGATCTTGAACTTAATCACAAAGATTTAGTAAGAGTTATTGGTATATCTACTGAAAATCAACTTGATATTGATACTATTAGTTCAATAGTCATACCAACAATTAGTTTTATTCTCAATAAAGATATTGGTGGATCTACTGATACTGGTCCCACAACTTTCATACCAGTAAAAACAGAATCTTTATCAAAAGTACGCGAAAACGATATTATTCAAATTGAAGATGAAAGAATGAAAGTTCTTAATGTTGATCTTAGTAGATCAAGGTTAAGAGTTTTAAGAGAACATGATGGTACAGTTGGAGTAGCACACTCTTTAGAAACATCGATAACTCATGTACCTACAAGATTTGAGATTGTTCTTAATACTGAAAATGGTGGAATATCTAAACAAGATAGAGAATTATATTTTGATCCATCAGAGTCTGTTGGAATAGGAACAACTGCTGGTTTTGGAATAACAACATCTGTAACCATTAGTAATCCTGGAACAGGAAAATCTATTATATCCATCCCCACAAGATCTATTCTTATTCCCAGCCATGGACTTAAAACAGGGGAGAAAATTGTATATTATTCAAATACTGGAGATAATCTTTCAATATCAACTAATGGTGTTGGATCCACTACTTTAGCAGATAATACTGAACTCTTTGCTTTCGCGTTTAATAGAAATAGAATAGGAATATCAACAGTTAAGCTTGGTGTTGGAACTGAATCTTTTAGGAATTCTGGACAACCAATCTCATTTGTTGGTGTTGGAACTAATATAAACGCAGAACCTTTCTATTTTGTTGGTGTTGGTACAGGTAAACATCATAGTTTTAAAACTCAAAGATCTCATGCTTCTGTTGAAGTTTCGAGAACTAGATGTACAGTTTCTACTGGAGAAACTCATGGATTGCTTGTTGGTGATCGTTTTAGATCAATAATTCTTCCAGGAGGAAGAAAAGATTATGATGTATTTTATAATGATGTAACAAATAGAATATTGATTGATCAAAAAACCCTGATCAATATAGATACAGAAAATAATCAAATACAATCAGATAATCATGGTTATCGTGATGGTGATAAAGTAATTGTAGTTTCTTCTACTGTTGGTGGATTAGACAATAATAGGATTTATTATACTAACTACATTAGTAGAAATATTTTCTCATTATCATCATCTTATCAAGATTCTGTAGGTGAAGAAACTAAAAATGTTAATTTAACAACTACTGGAACCTTTAGACTGAGGTTAGTAAATCCAGAAATCAGATCCATTAAAAATGAAATTTTAAGATTTAATGTTGGAGATTCTTCACTAGCTTATATTGATGGAACTACTTTAAAATCAGCATTTGATTTTAAAGTATTCTTTGATAGTACATATCAAAGAGAGTACTTAACTGATAGAGACGGTAACTTTGTTGTTACTTCGTCGGGAAGACTAGGATTAGATTCTGATGCATATGTAGAAATATTGGTTAATGAACTTACCCCAGAGCAATTATTTTATAAATTGATTCCCAAAAATGATCTTGGGATGACTCAATCTAAGAAAGATTTAATTATCGATGATTACAACGTTGTTGATTCTACAAAAATTTCTTTCCTTAATAGTAATATTAATGCGAATCATGTAGTTGTTTCTGCAGCAACATCTTCTTTCGTGTTTGATACTCCACAAAGTGCTATTGGCATTGTTTCTTTTACAGCAGAAAATAGTAGTTTAGAATATGTTACAAACTCTACTAATACAACTGGACCAATATTTGATATCTTAGTAACAAATGCAGGAAATAATTACGATACAATTGTTGGAGTAACGACAATAGTTAGTGAAGGTGGTGGAGAAGGATCAAAAATTAGAATATTAAGTGAATCAATTGGTGCTGAAAAAACATTCAAAACTGAAAATGTTGGTTGGGACTATCCAACAGATCCCACGTTGAGTCCAACAGCAAAACTTCCAGATATATTAATTCTCGATCAAAAACTTTCTTTTGATGGGATAGAGACAATAACTACTGGATTAAACTACAATGTAGCTCCAGATCTTATCGTAAGAGATAGCGTAACTAAAAAAGTTATAGATGAATTACTGTTAGACTATGATCTTAATGGAAATGTAGATATTATTAAAAATACAAATGATTTATCTAATGATAAACCAATCATAATCCCTATTAATAATTCTAATGGTTATAGTATAAAAAATATTATCCTTAATACCACTACTAAAATTGCAACTTTAACATTTAAGACTCAATTTAGTACAGGAACTACATTTCCATTTACTGTTGGTAATAATGTATTAGTCGAAGGTTGTGCATCAAAGACTTTGGGAAGTTCTAATAGAACTTTCAATAGTGCTGACTTTGATTATGACTTATTTCAAATCACAGAAATTGATCCAAATTTTGGCGGATCTAATGCTAATATTAAACTTGATATGTCTAAATCTGTAGGATCTGCAGAAATTCTTGGGGAATACGATGATATTAGTGCTACAGGAATTGTTGTTCCTGAAATTTATTTTCCAACATTTGCAATAACAGTAAAGAAAATTCCATATATTCCTGGAGAAATAATTACAGGAAAAACTACTGGAGCCCAGGCAGAAGTTCAAAAGTATAATGAAGATTCTGAAATCTTGAAAATATTTGGAGAACAGTATTTTGAACTTAATGAAGAGGTAGTTGGAAGTAAAAGTGGAACAGTTGCTAAAATTGATGATATTACTCTCACAGACTTATACTACAAGATTGAACCATCTGCTGTTGTTGTACAAGGATATGAGGACAACCATAGTTTCTTAAGTTCTAATGAGTACAAGATTCAAGATAGTTTCTATTATCAGAGATTCTCTTATGCTATTGAAAGTACAGTAACTGAAAATATTTGGGAAGAAGAAGTCGAAAGACTTAATCATCTTGTTGGATGGAAGAGATTTAGTAATTATCAGTTAGAGTCTCAGGATCTTGCCTATAGTGGAATTTCCACATCTCAAAATGGAGGAGACTTTGTTTCTATTGCAGACTTCTCAAGAGTAGTGAATACAAATTGTGTATTCGACTTTGATATCACTGTTGATGAAACATTATTAATTGGTAGTAAGAGATTCTCTACGGGTATGGTATTCAACAGTAGAGAACTACAAGACTTTAATAAGTCTATTGGTAACAGAGTTCTTGTTATTGATGATATTAGTGATGATTTTAATAGTGATCCACGGGGTGATCAATTTAGTGTAATCGATACTTTCAAATTAACCGAATCTAGAGCTAGAAAATATTTAATATTTGCTAGAGACAGCAGATTCACAGATCAAAGACAATTATATGTTGTAACAGCAATTCATAACGATACTGAGTTCTTTATCAATCAATATGGACGTGTAGAAACTGTTTATGAATTAGGAAGTTTTGATTTTGCTATATTTGAAGATGAAGCACAGTTGAGATTCTACCCAGAAAGATTTGAAATTAATGACTATGATTTAAGTTTCATTACTCACAGTATTTCTGATTTTACTTCAGGAATCGGAACTACTACGTTTGGTAATGTTGTTGATATTGAATTAGAACATAGTATTGTTTCTTCTGGTGCTACTACCACGATTGCGACTATTCCAACAGATTATAGATCTTCTAAATTGCTTGTTCAAATTGAAGAAGGTAGTGGTAATGTGTATGAATTAGACGAAATCAGTCTAGTTCATGATGGATCAGAAGTAACATTCCAAGATTACGGTCAGTTAACTACAGATACTTTAAATGAGTACTCCGCTGATGGTATCGGAACATATCATGCTTACATTGATGGATCTAATGTAAAGGTTGATTTGATTCCAGATAACCCTGCAATAGCTGCCGAGGTCAATGCTTTAAGAATATCTCTTGCATCTGAACCTTCTGGATTTACCACTGAGGGAAGCACTAAACTTACTACTGCTATTGTAGAATCTAATTACACATCAATTGACGCCGTAGATAGTACAGGTGGTAATTTAATTTCTTCACACTTCAATGGAATTTTAGGCATTGATGATTTCAGTAGCGGTTATTATATCATTAGTATTGATGATACTACAAATAATAAGTATCAACTTTCCGAATTAGTAACTGTTTCATCATCAACAACTGCACATTATTCAGAATATGGTCAAATATTTACTGATGGTGAAGTTGGTGTAGTTACTGCAGGTGTTGCAGGAACAGTTACATCAATTTACTTTACAGCAAATAATGCGATTGATTGTGAAGTTAGAGTTTATGCTCAGCATCTTGGAATTAGAGATGAAAGAGTAAGTAATAATCATATTGATATGATCAATGCAGATATTCTGACTGGAAATTCGGACTATCAAGGAACGCAGAATGCGGTTATAAGAGATTTCAATCTATTCCATGAGGGAAATCCAATTTTCAAAAAGAAATTTGATGGATCTAATATTGGTATTACTAGTGTCGTTGAAAATACTATTGAGTTGCCTCAACACTTCTTTGTAACAGGAGAGGAAGTTGTATATTCTTATGATGTTCTTAATGAACCAATTGGAATTGCTTCTACAGATGTTCCTGGAATTGGAGTTACTGATATATTACCATCTAAATTGTTTATCATCAAAGAGGATGAACTACTTGTAAGAGTTGCAGCCAGTGCTACAGAGGCATTGTCTTTAATTCCAACACCTTTTAATATTACAACTCTTGGAGTTGGATCCGATCATTATATAACCGCAAAGAATCAGAATCCTAAGACTCTGATCACTATTGATAATATGATCCAATCTCCTATTGTATCTACTGCTACTACAACGGGTGCTGGTAATACTTTTACAACTGTTCAAGATGTTCTTACTTTAACTGAGCAACCAGAAAGATTCTTTAGTGGAGATTTTCTTCAGATTGACGATGAAATCGTAAGAGTATCCATTGTTGGATATGGCGGTTCTGATAATGATGTATATGTTCAGAGGCCAGTTTTAGGTACACTACTTGCAGATCACGTACAATTTGCAAAAATTACTAAGGTTATTGGTAATTACAATATTATCGATAATACACTTAGTTTTGCTGAGGCTCCATATGGAAAAACTCCGATAGGATCTCCAGATAATCCTCCAGATCAAAGAGATTATAGTGGAATCACTACTTTCTCTAGATTTAGTGGAAGATCGTTCATGAGAAATGGTCAAGTTGATTCTACAAATGATCCATACTACAAAAACTATATCTTTGACGGTATTGAAGATCAATTCACAGGAATTAAGAGTTCTTTTGAATTAAAAGTTGGTGGTCAAAGTGTTGATGGATTATCGGCAAGTAATGCTATTATTACAGTGAATGATTTATTCCAATCACCTAAGGTAGATCAACTCAATGTTGATATTGAGGGAAACTACACTTTAGAAGAAGACAGTGGAGTAACAAATATCATCTTTGATGAAACATCTTATGATAGAGAAGATGATATCATTATTAAAGGTCTTCCTGTTGGCGGTAGGATCGTCTCTGTTGGGTCTACAAAGGGATTTGGGTATCAATCACTAGTATCTGCTGCTGGAACTGCTACAGTGTCTTCTGCGGGAACCATTAGTGCTATTAACGTCTCTAACGTTGGTGGTGGATATCGAACTGGTATTCAAACTAATATTAATGTCTACATTCGTGAAGAAACAGTAGAGGCATCTAGTAAAGTTGCGATAGGAACTGCTCTTGTTACTAGAGGAAGAGTTACTGGAGTGGCTGTTACAAATTCTGAGGTCTTCTACGCTCCTAGAGATATTTCTAACGTTGGTTATACTTCCATAACAGGTTTAACAACGGTTACAACATCTACAGCGCACGGATTATCTAAGGGTAATGATATTGTTCTTTCTGGAATCGCAATGACTTGCGATTATGCTCTACCACTTACCGTAACAAATGCTCAATATGATAACATAACTGGAATTATGACTGTTACCACTTCTGTGGGACATGGTTATAGCACATTCGGCAAACTCAGTGAAGTTATTCTAACTGGACTTGCATTTACTTGTGCATATGATGGTGGAGCGGGAATTCTTACTCACCCAAGAACAACAGATCCTGCATATAACGGTACAGGAGTAATTTCTGTTAATAGTGCTACCGAATTTGCTGTTAATGTTGGAGTTTCTACCACCGTTAACTTCTACACTAGTGGTGGAACTGCTCAGGGTATAATTATTGCCCCAAGACTCAACAATAATTCTGATAGTCAGTCAGATCCTGCTTCGCAGTTTGTGAGTGTAAGAAGAGTTAATAGTGATACTGAGTTTGAAGTTAATACTGGTATTTCTACATTAGGTCACTTTTATGCTAGAGGTGGTAAAGTTGCGAAGTATCTAACTGTTGATTTTGATGATCCTCTTCCATACGATAATCTGGCTACAACATATTCTACAACTTCAATCGGAGATACTGGAGGAAGATTTGCAAAGATTAGTGTTGTAGTTGGTGAAGGATCTAGTGTAACTGATTTTGATATAAAAAATGTTGGATATGGATATGAAATTAACAATGTACTAACAGTTTCTGTTGGTGGAACGGATGGTATTCCTTACATGTATCACGGAAGATTCGCTGATGCTGGAAATCTTCTTACTTTTAACAGACAGTTCCTTGTTAAAGAAGCTGTTGGATATGCAACTGCTACATATCCTTCCCTACTTTCCAATCCAGATTATGATCAAACTAAGTGTGAAAGAGATACTGGATTTATTGTTGATGCGTTAGCAAATGATCTCTTCTTTGGAGGAAACTTTAATTCTGTTGCAGCAGGAAATAAGTATTGGAATGGACCTCTAAATTATGTAACTGGAGAAACAATAGAAACCATTGCAACTTATGATTATCTTGCTGGTATTTCAACATTCGTTATAAACAATCAAATTCTACCTACTTCATATCAGGGTATTGCAGTCTCTGTTACCCAATTTACAGATGCTTCTATTGATTATGAAAATGGATCTTCATACACTCTTGATAGTTGTTCTGATGTTGCAACTTCAATTTCCAATCTAGTTGGAATTGTTACTACAATTATTGGTGATGGTGCAGCATATGCTCCACCAGTGATAAGTCCTTCTGCTAAACCAACACTTGCTTTACCAACAACATTAGACTTTGATGAATTCAACTTCTATATTACTAAGACCCAAACTGATCAATTTACAGGATGGACAATTGGAGATCTTCAGGTTGTTGATGATATCAGTCCTCAGTTTAATGGAGATGCAACTAGATTTGCTATTAAATTTGATGGAGTTAGAACATCAATTAAAGCTGCTAAAGGATCTTTGATTGATGTTCAAGCAACGCTTCTAGTCTTTATTAATGATATTCTTCAAGTTCCTGGAGAGGCATATTTATTCCCAGGAGGTAGTACACTTCGCTTCTCAGAAGCTCCAAAACTAGGAGATGTCTGTAAAATTATCTTCTATAGAGGAACTGGAGATGTTGATGTTGAATTTGTAGATATTCTTGAGACTGTTTCTCCTGGAGATATCCTCACAATCGGTAGTGAGGATATTAGCCTAAAACAAAAAGATAGATCAGTTAAATCAGTTACTTCTACTGACTCGGTTGATACTTATCTTTATGGTGGTGTTGGAATCAGTAATGATCCATTTGTTGAGAGACCAGTTAATTGGTGTCGTGCAACCACTGATCTCATTATCGATGGTGAAGAAGTTAGCAAAGCAAGAGATATTTATGAGGCAGCAATTCTTCCTCTAACTAATATCATTTACGATGTTGGTACTGCAAGTACACAAATTTGGATTGAAGGCGCAAGAACTTTCTTCGATAATGCGAGAGAAAATTCAGAACTGAATTGGACAACTACCGTTGATATTATCGATCAAGATGAAACAGAAGAATCTATAGCAACTGCTTCAGTTACATCTGGAATTGTTACTCAAATATCCCTTACCAATGCAGGATCTGGGTATTTTAACATTCCTACAATATCTATCGGAGCGCCAAAAGATGATAGTGGAACTCAAGCAGAAGCTAATATCATTATCGCATCTGGTAAAGTAGCAACCATTAATATTTCTGTTGGTGGAACTGGATATGATGATAATAATCCACCACCAGTTTTAATTTCACCACCAACTCCAAAATCAGAAACAATATTTAGAGTTGACTTTGCAGGAGACTTTGGTGAAGTTATTGGAGTCGGAACAACAACAATTGGAGCAGGATCTTCTCAAGGTCTCATCTTTGAGTTTGCTATTCCAGAAAACTCTCCTTTGAAAGATGAAACAATTGTTGGTACTGGAAATACAATTGATTATAGTGGAATTGGAACAGGTGACTTCTTTACTATACGAGATTCCACGGTCGGAAATGCGACAACAGTTGGATATGGCGTTACTTCAATTGAAATAGATGGAGTTGACTTGGTTGAAGGAAATCAATTTATTGATAGTGTATTCCAAGTTCATGACATTGTTCCAGGAACTCCAATCGTTATATTCAGTGACGATTTTGTTGCAAGTTTAACAAGACTTGGTTCTTATTCTGTTGGATTAGGAGTTTCTACTACAGTCGCTGATGGTGCAACACTGATTATTGAAAATAACACTCAGGTTGTTACTGTTGTTGAAGATTATTCACAACTTGGACTTTCTTCATTCCTCTCTAGACAAACATTTGCAAACTTCTCTTGGGGTAGACTAGATAGTATTTCTAGACCATTCCCTGAAGCATATGATATTAAGAGAGATAATGGAATTATTGGTATCGAAACATCACCTATTTTGAGAAGAAAGAATCCATTAAAAGCCTCCAATTATCTTTCATAAATAACTAGAAAAGTTCTGTATTTAAATGTCCGCAATTATAACTGATCAACTTAGAATTTTGAATACGCAAAATTTTCTAGATCTTGCCGAAGATACGGAAAATAATGCTTTCTATGCTTTTATAGGACTTCCAAATCCCACAGACGTTGTTACTAACTGGGATACGTCTCCTCCTGCTCCTAAGGATTCTTTTGAGCAAGAGTTTGACTACTGGGACACTATGATTGCACTGAAGAAGATATCTTCAGTGGATATTCGTCAAGTAATTAAAAAAATTACTTGGAATTCTGGTACTACTTATGATATGTATCGCCATAATATTAGTAGAACAAACTTAGCAAAACCATCAAACGCTACAAGTCTTTATTCATCAAACTTTTATGTGATGAATAGCGACTTTAGAGTTTATATTTGTCTACAAAATGGTTCTGATCCAGAAAATATAGAGGGAAGACCATCTCTTGATGAACCTTTATTTACTGATCTAGAGCCACAGATTCCTGGAGATAGTGGTGATGGATATGTATGGAAATATTTGTATACTATCAAACCCTCTGATATTGTAAAATTTGATTCTGTAAATTTTATTCCTGTTCCAAAAAATTGGGAGACTGATTCTACATTTGATTCAATTAGAGATAATGCAGTAACAAGTGGTCAGATTAAAATTGTAAAAATAACAAATAGAGGTGCTGGTCTAGGAACTGGTGGAGTAACATACACAAATATTCCAATCAGTGGTGATGGGGAAGATGCGGAATGCACTATTGTCGTCAATAACGACTCAAAGGTTGACAGTGTAACTGTGTCGGATGGTGGAGAAGGATATACTCATGGAAGAGTCGATCTTTCAAATTCATCTATTATTTCGGGAACAACAATTCCTGAATTTGAAGTTATTATTCCACCATCAGATGGACATGGCGCTAACATTTATAAAGAAATGGGATCGACTAACATTTTAATGTATACCCGCATTGAAAATGATTCTGATAATCCAGATTTTATTGTTGGAAACCAAGTTGCTAGAGTGGGAATTGTTCATAATCCAACAAAAGATGGATCTACAGAGTTATTAACTGATGATAAAGTTAGTGCTGTCTATGCATTAAAACTTACCGGTATTGGATATAGTTCGGCATCTTTTGTTTTTGATAGTGAGGTAACTCAAGAAGTCGGTTTGGGAAGTACTGCTGTTGGTAGAGTAGTTTCTTATGATGAAATCACTGGTGTTTTAAAATACTGGCAGGATAAGGCTCAGGTTGGATTTAATACTGATGGATCTCAAAAAGTTCCAGAATATGGATATATACAACATAGATTTACATCTGATACTGATGATGGTGGAACATTAACTATTAACGGAGGATCAGTTGAACTATCAATTGATGCAAACTATAGCGGTATAACTACCTCTATAAATAATACTACATATAACCTGGGACAAAATTTTACAAACGGAACTGCTCTTCCAGAAGTAAAAAAATACTCAGGAGACATCATATATGTCGATAATAGACCCGCGATCACTAGATCAAAGAGTCAAAAAGAAGATATTAAGGTCATTTTGCAATTCTAAGAAATCATGCCCCAGGAACTAAATCTTAACGTTTCTCCTTATTATGACGATTTTGATCGCGATAATGATTATTATCGCGTTCTGTTTAAACCAGGGTATCCTGTTCAGGCAAGAGAACTTACGACTATGCAGTCTATGCTGCAAGGTCAGTTAGAGAAATTTAGTGATCATTTCTTTAAAGAAGGGAAAGCTATAACTGGTGGAGAAATTCAATATTATGAAAAATATCCATGTGTTATGGTTGATGATTCCTTCAATGGAAAGTCAATCTTAGAATATGCTGCGGATTTATTAGACGAAGTTATTGTTGGCGAAAGTTCGGGAATTAGAGCAAGAGTCGATTCATATTTACCGGGATCTAGTTCTGAAAGGGGATTTGATACTTATTATATTACATATCTAAGTTCAGATTCAGGATCTTCTGAGTTTACTGGTTTTATTCCAGGAGAAAACCTATTAACAGAAGATGGAATTCAGACTACTAATAACTTAGCGGATGAATATGATTCTGATGATCCAGATGCAGCAATTCAAGAAAATTTAGAAAACTTAATTGTATTTGGAGAGAATGCTCCATTTGCAAGATGTGTTGAAGAAAGTCCAAATGAAGTTGGATCTGCAGTTCATATTAATGAAGGTGTTTACTATATTAGAGGACACTTTGTAGAGTCTGAGGAAAAAACCTTACTACTTGATCAGTATGATGATAAACCATCATATAGAGTAGGTTTAATTATTACAGAAGAGATTGCAACACATTTAGATGATGATGCTCTTCTTGATAATGCACAAGGATTTTCTAACTTTACAGCACCAGGTGCAGATAGATTACGAATTGAAATTGATCTAGTAAAGATTGACCTTGATGAAGACGACGATGTAGAGAATTTTGTTGAATTAATGGTCGTTCAAAACGGTCAGATTGTCAACAATAATAGAAGCAGACAACAAACAGATAATGAAAAATACATTGCAGAAAGAGTTGATGATGTTGCTGGAGACTTCTATGTAGAGCAACCAGAGGTAGAGATTTTAGAAGCTCTAAATGATAAAGAAGGTAATGATGGGTTATATGAACCTGGAGAACTTACTTTACAGGGATCAGAACCTACAGATGATATGGGAATCTATAAGATTTCCCCATTTAAAGCCTATGTTAATGGGTATCAAATTGAAATTAATACACCAACATATCTTGAATTTGATAAACCAAGAGAAACTAAAGAGTTTGAAGATCAGCAGTTAGCATATAACTCTGGACCAACATTAGCAATAAACAGAGTATTTGGATATCCAACTTTAGGAATTCAAACAAGTTTTTATATCACTCTTAGAGATGAAAGAGTTGGTGGATCTCAAGCAACAGCTGCCGGTAAAGAAATTGGTGTTGCTAGAGTTTATGATTATGAATTAGAAGACGGAACATATGAAAGAGAAAATTTAGACTTAAACACTTGGGATCTTACATTATATGATGTTAGACCCTATGTTGAATTTGAACTGAATGAGCCAGTAAAATTAACAACTCCTATTCATATTAAAGGAAAAGCAACTGGAGCAACTGGACACCTCAGATTTGATGTTAATAATTCTGGTATTGCTACCGCTTATGATGTAAGAGGTAGATTCAACGTAGGTGAAAAGTTAATCTTTAATGGTGTAGAAGAAAATACAAGAGTCGTAAAGGATGCAACAGAATATGGAATTAATAAAGTAAGATCTATTCATGCAGTAAATGCAAATGGAACTTTCTTTAGTGCAGATACTATACTTGAAGCTTCTGAGGATATTCCAGAACCAGGTTTAAATGTAAGTATAACTGGAGCATCTAGTGGTGTTTCTACGGTAAGTGTTGCAAACTTCAATCTAGATAAAGTATTTGATGTTGGTGATCTTGTATCATATACAAATTCTGGAAACCCAGAAATTGTAACCTATAATAAAGTTTCTGCTGTAGCTAAAACAAACATGAGACTGGAGGCGATTACTTCAGTAACAGGAATCTGTGCTGGTGCTCTCCCAACTTCTGCAGTACAGACTACAGATTTCCAAAAAATTGAAACAGAAATTGAAACTTCTGACGATAATACTCTTTATACAGAGTTTCCAAAAGATTTTGTTGCGAAAGTAAATCTTGAAGATTCTACTATTGTCGTTAGAAAAACATTTGATATCAATATTACTGATGGTGCAACAAATGCTATACAATCAGGAACTGATTTTACTTTCCTTCCTTTCACAGCAGGAAGATATGTCCTAACAAGAAATGATGGAACTATTGAAGAACTGACTGATGATAAAATGACCTTCAATGGGTCATCTACACAATTAACCATAAAAGGACTTGGATCTAATACTGCTGGTGTTCTTGTAGCAACTTGCAACAAATCTAATAACACATCTAAAGTAAAAATTAGAAATAGAATTGGATCTCTTATTATTGATAAATCAAGAGTTCGTCAATCTGGTGTTGGTGGAACCACATTAAACGATGGACTGACATATGGAAATTATCCATATGGTACTAGAGTACAGGATGAAGAGATTGCTTTGATGAGACCCGATGTTATCGAGGTCTTAGGAATTTTTGAATCTGATAATACTGCAGAACCAGATGTTAAGAGACTAGAATTTAGCACCTTCTCTGGCCCTACTCAGTCTACCGATGATTTAATTATTGGTGAAAGATTTGAAGGAGCAACTAGTGAAGCTATCGGTATTGTAATTGAAAAAATAAATGATACTACTATAGGATTCATACCAGCAAATGATGATGCATTTGATGAACCTGGTGAGAAAATTACATTTAAAGAGTCTGGAGTAACTGCAAGTTTTGTAAAAGAAACTGGATCAGATTTAAACATTACAAATAAATTTGATTTAGCAGATGGATTTGAAGACACAATATATGATTATGCTAGACTTGTAAGAAATAAAGATGCTAAAGAACCTAAGAGAAAATTAAAAATTATATACGAGTTCTGCACATATGATGCTGCAGACACAGGAGATATCACAACGGTAGATTCCTACTCTAATTTTGACTATAAGGATATTCCAGAAACTGGAGACCTTAGACATAGTGATATTATTGATATTAGACCAAGAGTTGATTTTTATAATGTAACAGAAAATTCTAGATCACCATTTGAATTTTTTGGCAGATCTTTTGATGGTGATGGAAACTCTGCTGATTTTATTCTTGCATCAGACGAAACTATCACACTTGATTACTCAATCTACTTAGCTAGAGTTGATAAAATTTTCTTAGATGAAGCAGGACAGTTTCACAATGTAGAAGGTCCTCCATCAGAAAATCCAGCACCTCCTGGAGCAAAGGATGATTCTATTGAAGTTGCTCAAATTATTCATCCACCATTCCTTGAAGATGTAGAAGACGCCAGTATTGAATTAGCGGACCATAAACGCTATACAATGGATGATATTGGAGATCTAGAAGATCGTATTAAGCAACTTGAGTACTATACATCTTTAAACCTTCTTGAGCAAAGTACTGCTAATATGAAGGTGACTGATGGTAATGGTCTTAATAGGTTTAAGTCTGGATTCTTTGTTGATGATTTCTCTGATGCAGAAAATCAACTAAAGGTAACAATTCTTAAGAACTCTGTAGATACTGAAGAGGGTGAATTAAGGGCTGCTCCATATACTACTCAAATTGACTTAGAGTTAGGAACATTCAGCGCACTAGGTATTGGAACTGACGTTATTGATTCTGTTACTCTTGATCCAGAATTTGATACCAATATTATTGGTGAAAATATCAAAATGACTGGTAGAGTGATTACTCTCGATTATGATGAGCAAATTGAGATTCATCAACCATATGCAACTCAAAACGTTCCAGTTAATACTTTTGCTGATATATTTTATGAAGGTGAATTAGAACTTCAACCAGATTCTGACCTTTGGGTGCGCCAGAACTTGGGTGGAAGAAGAGTAAAAGATTCAAGAGGTAAATTCTGGTTCACTAGACGGCAATGGAGAAAAATGAGATGGAATCCTAACTTCGGTTGGGGTGGTGTTATTTGGAAAGATTGGAGACATCATTGGAAAGGTAATCTTCCTAAGGGAGGGCGTCGTCGTGGTGGAGAATATAGTGGAACAACTGCTAACCGTAGGAGGAGAAGGAGAAGAAGAAGAATTAGAGCAGCTGGAGGAGTCTTTAGACGGAAAAAGAGATTAAAAATTAATAGAAGAAGAAAGCATCGGTTTAAGATTAAGAGAGGTGGTGCTAGAAGAAAGGGATGGGGTAAGAGAACTATAAGACGTAGATTCTGGGCAAGAAGAGTACGCCAAGGAAGACGCTTTGTATCCGTAGCCGTCCGTAAGTGGATGAGAATGCGGAACATTCAATTCAAAGCGAAGAAGATGAAACCCAACACAAGGGTTTACGCTTTCTTTGATGGTGTTCCAGTAATGAAAACCATTACTCCTAAGCTTATCGAAGTTAAGATGATCAAGGGAACGTTCCAGGTTGGTGAACGTGTAACTAGTGCAAGAAGGAGAAGATTCCGTAGAAGAGGATCTATTGCAGTTAAAGTAAGAAGGAGAAGAATCAGAGTTAGATCCGTTAGAGGATGGCGTTGGGCAATGAGATTCTCTGGACGAGTTTGTCCAATTAATCATAAAGAAGGTCCAGTTAATACTCCATTAAAAGTATATGGTCAGAACCCATATACAAAGACGGCGATGCCTACAAGTTATGCATCCAATTCTACGATTCTGAATATTGATACTTTCATCATGTCCCTCAAACAAAGAGGAAGATATTGGGGATTTATTAACCGTAAGATGCGTCTAAAAGGACGTAAGAGTAAAGCCGTTTGTAGAGTTGTTAATAAACGACTTATCACAGACGGTCAGGGCACTGTTGCAGGTTCATTCTTCCTTCCAGCAGCAGATGGTGTGAGAAAGAGAAAATTTGGTTATGCATTTAGTGCTGGTAAAAAAACATTTAGATTAGTTGACTCCAAAACTAACTCTGATGATAAGGCAGAACTCACCACAATGGCTGAGGATGAATTTACATGTACCGGTGGTGGTCTTAAGACAAGATATCACCTTCGGAGATTGAAAGTCAGAAGAGGACGTAGATGTACTCGCAGACCAAATGCAGAGGTCGGAAGAAGAAGAGTACTTAGGAAGTGTAGAGGTGGTCGAGCACGTCCAGTAACTCCCGATCCAGGAGACGAAGAAGAATCAGCACCAATCAGTCCCTCTCCACCAGGAGGGACGAAGCCACCGAGACACGTTGACCCACCTAAAGGTCCTAAAGTGCCGAAGGATCCACGTCCATGTCGGCGTAAAGGAAGGGGTAAGAAAAGGTGTAAACCAGGAGGCAAGACGCCACCACCCAAGAAGAATAGACCTAAAGTCAAAACTGCTAAGGTTAAATACGTCTTTGATAAGAAAGGAAAAGCACTTCCTATTTGGTATGTTCCATATACCATTAAAAAGGGTAAAAATAAGGGAAAAACTAGATACCTTAACTTTAACCAAATTAGAAGACTAGGTGGTAAAAAGGATGCTAAGAGAGCATTCAGGGAGTTTGGATACCCTCTTCCACCTAAGAATTACCCAGGTAGAGGTAAACCAGCAAGACCAACTGGAGGTAAAAAGAAGACAACTACCATTGCGATTAAACAAAATCGTAAAGGTGTGATGAAGGTTATTGATACCTCCAAGAAGGCAAGGAAACTCAAGAGAAAGGGTAAGAAGTCTAACGTCAGGGATGTTATTAAACCAGGCGATAAGGATTATGGCTATTACAACAAGGGTAAACCCCAACTCTGGAAGTATGGTGCAACACTTCTTGCAACACAAAACAAGAAAGCAACTAAAAAAGTTACTAAGAGAGGTAAGAAGAAGTTTGAGAAACGAGGATTCCCTGTTAATAAATTACCACTTAAGAATGGTAGTATAAAGAGATTCCAGCCACGCAAACCAAGACCACGGAGAAGGTCTCGTCCAAGACCTGCACCAAGACCAACGCCAAGAGCAAATAGGAGAAGAAGATTAGGTGGAGGTTATCCACGGAGACCTAGACCTAGACCAAGACCAAGACCTCCAGCACGTCCACCTAGACCACCAGGTAGAGCAGCAAGAAGAGGAGGAGGAAGAAGAAGAGGAAGAAGAGGAAGAAGATCCGACCTCTTACTGAAGACAAACATTATGATCATCCAAAACGCACTAAATAGAGTGTTTAGAGTCTGAAATATATTATGATTTCTCTTTTGAATAAAGTATGTAATCTTAATGGAACACTTTATAAGTGGAATGATAAAATGAAAAAACATCATGAAAGAGAGGGTTATGAGTATGGTCTCATAGCCCAGGAAGTTCAAAAAGAGTTTCCCGAAATGGTTTACGAAGAAGATGGGTATCTATCTGTTGATTATATTCAAATGATACCCGTCTTAGTAGAAGCCATTAAAGAACTTAAAGGTGAACTTAATACATTAAAAGCAAATAAATAAAAGTAAATTATTCACCAAAGCTATTGAGCAGATAAATGTCCGATAAACTAATTGACCCGTTAGCGCAAACATTCTATGTAGATAATCCTAAAGGGATTTTTGCAACGTCTGTTGACGTTTATTTTTATGAAGGAGATTCTGCTTTACCCGTTTCTATAGAACTGAGACCTACGGTAAATGGAAATCCATCTGCAAAAGACATTTATCCATTTTCTCAAACTACATTAGAACCAGAAGATGTTGTTGTAAGTCCTGATGCAGAAGCCCCAACAAATTTTAAATTTAAATCACCAGTATTTCTAAAAGGAGAAACTTTTCATTCATTAGTTGTTATTGCAAATAGCAAAAAATACTCAGTATGGGTTGCTAAGATGGGTGAGATAGATGTTACTAAAGCGAATGACGATGATTCTAAATCAGTTTTCGTTTCAGCAAACCCAAATTCTGGAGTATTCTTTAGATCTCAGAATGGTGCAACATGGACACCATCTGAAAGAGAAGATATGAAGTTTACTCTTTATAGAGCTGACTTCAAAGAAAATTCAGGAAATGTAAACTTCTATAATCCAGAATTATCCGTAGGAAACGATCAAGTTTCTATTTTGGATAATGATGCATTTGAAATGGAATCTAGACAAGTAAGATTAGTTTTAAGTGGTGGATTAAATGAAGTTGGATTTACTACTGGTGTTACTGTAACACAAGAAAATTCTGATGGTAGAGGAAATTATATCGGGAATGCTGGCGCTGTTTCATCTGTATCAGTTTTTAATGCTGGTATTGGTCTCACACCATCGATTGGTGGACTTACATATTTTGATGTTCCGTTATCAAAAATAACAGGAGAAGGGAAAAACGCTACCTGTAATTTAACTGTCCAAAATGGAGTCGCTGTTGGTGCAACCATAGTTAATGGAGGATCTGGATATCAGGTTGGAGATTTGGTAACATCTAACTCGATTGGAAGTGGATTAGGAAGAAATTTAAGATTATCTATCGGAGAACTTGGCGATATAAACGAAATTATTGTTGATGATATTCAAGGTAGGTTTACAACTGGTTCAGGAAGTACAGTTACATATGAAAACTCTGGTGGAGCTACTGTTGGATTAAATGCTGGATCAGGTGGACTAACACTCACCGACAGTACAGTTATTCATGATGGTCTTCATATCAAAGTGAATCATCCTAATCATGGAATGTATGCACTAGAAAATGTCGTTACTATTGATGATGTTGATCCAGACAATCCAAGTGTAGATACAACAGCAGATGTTGAGGAAGACTCAACCTTACCAATTCCTATTGATGATTTACTCATTGATAGTGAAACTGGATTAAGTATTTTTGCTACGTTTGAAAACGTAGGTGTATCTTCGACAAATCCAGGATATATTCAAATTGAAGAAGAAATTATTGGATACACAGGAATTGATGGACTTAATCTAATTGGAATTACAAGAGAAGTTGATAATACCGTAGGAACTTCATATGAAAAAGGTGTAGATATTGTTAAGTACGAACTTAATGGTATTTCTCTAAGAAGAATTAATAAAACTCATGAATTGCAAGATGCAACAGTATCTAATCCAATTGATTTGGACTATTACACTATAAGAATCGACCCTCAAGAAGCTGGAATTGATAGATCTAGTAGTCCTTTTGGATATCCTGATTTATTTTTTGAAGAAACTAAATCTACTGGTGGTGATGATATTACTGCTACTCAGAATATTCAATTTGAAATTATCGACCCAGAAATTTCAGCAACAGAAGTCAACGGTACTGAAGTAGAATTAAATCTAAGAACTGTTTCCGGAAGAAGTATTGGTGGTAATCAAGAATCCTTTATCGATCAAGGATTTGAAAAAATTTCTACAGAAGAAGAAACATACCTATCTTCTCCTAGACTAATTTGTTCCCGTATTAATGAAACTGAACTTCTTGATGGAATTGACGGAATTGAAGGAAATAAATCTCTTAATATATCCGTCAATCTAACAACCACTAGTCCAACATTATCTCCTATGATCGATTTGGATCGATGTGCTGTTATTTTAATCGGTAATAGAATGAATAAACCCATTACCGATTATGCTAATGATGAGCGTACTGCAGATTTGGAGAATGATCCTCATGCTTTTGTTTATGCTACGAGACCCATAACTTTAGAAAATGCAGCAACATCTCTTCAAATTTATGTTAGTGCATATGTAAATACTAAAAGTGATTTGAGAGCTTTCTATGCTATTGATGACGATGGTAAAGAAGAAATGATTTATTATCCATTCCCAGGATTTGATAATATTGATAATCAGGGAAATGTTGAAGATCTTTCTAAGAGTAATGGAACTCCAGACGAGAAACTATCAAAAACTGATAGTGTTGGATTTGAATCTGATGAATTAGAATTCCAAGAACTGAAATTTAGTATTAATAAACTTCCTTCCTTTAGAGCTTTCGGTATAAAACTATGTGCATCTACAGAAGATACAACATATCCCGTTAGATTAAAAGATTTAAGAGTAATCGCACTTGCTTAATTATGAATGACGAATTTGATCAGATTATTGAAATAGAAGATGATGTAGAGGAAGAAAGAGGTCTTGCTCTTGTAAAAGATTTTGAAAATCTATTGAAAGATGAAGATACTGGGGCAGTAATTAATACGGATGATGATGAATATGAAACCTACTTAGAACTAAGAGATATAAAATGGCGTGAAGAAAATGAAAAAAATCAACTAAAATTCGATATTGATTTTTTAAAAACCGCAGTCATAGAATTACAACAAAAAGTAATGGAGTTGCAAAATGAATCCTGATCAAATAGAACTTAAAAAATTATCTAAGACCTTTGAATATGAAAAACTTTCTAGAGATATAGATAGTATAGATGATATTAAAATTCTTCGAGATGTAACTAAAAGTTACGTTAAGTTGTACTTAAAACAACAAGAAACACTTTCGGTACTACCGTCCATAGACATTTCAAAATAATGGCTAAACCATCATCCAGACAAACCCTAATAAGCTACTGTAAGAGGCAGCTAGGTGCTCCTGTATTAGAAATTAACGTTGCAGATGAGCAAATAGATGATCTTGTGGATGATGCGCTCCAGTTCTTCCAGGAACGCCACTTTGACGGAGTTGGAAAAACATACTTAAAATATAAACTTACTCAAACAGATATTGATAGAGGAAAAGGAACATCAGGAATAACTACCACCACAGTCAGTGATGGTGGTATTGATTATGACTATGAAGAGGATTCAAGATATCTACCTCTCCCCGATGGAGTAATTGGTGTAGAAGGAATTCTTCATTTTACAGGATCTAATAATATCTCTAGTGGGATGTTTAACTTTAAATATCAATTATTCCTAAATGATATTCATTATCTAGGATCTACTGAGTTATTGACTTATCAAATGACTCAGACATTTTTGTCTGATATTGATCATATGCTCACTACCCAAAAGAAGATTAGATTTAATCAAAGAAAGGGTAGATTGTACATTGATATGGATTGGAACGAAGCTATTGCAGGTGAATACTTAGTATTAGACACTTATTCAATTGCAGATCCAGCAACTTATTCAAAAGTATATAATGACTCATTTTTAAAAAGATACCTTACATCCACGATAAAACGTCAGTGGGGAATGAATCTCATTAAATTTCAGGGAGTAAAACTTCCTGGTGGTATAGAACTAAATGGTAGACAATTATTTGATGATGCTCAAAAAGAAATTGATGCCATATTAGATAAAATGCCTACTTATTATGAGATGCCTCCTCTAGACATGATAGGGTGATAAGATATGCTCAATCCATTTTTTCAACAAGGAACTAAGTCAGAACAAAATCTTATTCAAGATTTAGTTAATGAACAACTTCGGATGTATGGGGTAGATGTATACTACATTCCAAGACTTTATGTAAATGAAAAGACTATTATAAGAGAGGTAGTTGATTCTGAATTTAGGGATGCATATCCTATTGAAGCATATGTAGATACAAGCGAAGGATATGAAGGATCTGGTGAAATAATGAGTAAATTTGGTATTGAATCTCAAGACGATTTAAATCTCACTATCTCTAGAGAACGTTACGAAGAATATGTTAAACCATTAATAGAAAGTAAGAACAATATAAAATTATCCAGTAGACCTAAAGAAGGTGATCTTATATTTTTCCCTTTAGGCAATCGTATATTTGAAATTAAGTTTGTAGAGCACGAACAACCTTTCTATCAATTAAGAAAAAATTATGTATATAAACTAAGATGTGAACTATTCCGGTATGGTGATGAAATCATCGATACTGATGTGGATGCAATTGATACCGCATTACTAGGAACAGAAGTATCGATTGGTGGAGTTGCTGGATCTGCGGTAAGTGGTATTGGTGCAAACTTAGCAGGGACAAGAATCTATACGATGCTTGGTATTGGATCTACAGCATTAGCAGAAACTACAGTATTTGATGGTGGTGTAAGGTATGTAACCATTACAAATAGAGGAACTGGATATACATCAACACCAGATATCATATTTTCAAAAGCTCCTGATGATGGATTGACTGCTGTTGGTATAGCAACAATGATCACCGGACTTATTGATTATTGCGAAACAAATACTGATAGATCTAGAGTTCAAGGTGTTAGGATAACCAACACTGGATATGGATATACTTCAGACCCCCTTGTAACAACTTCTGGAGGAGGTGGATCTGGATTTGTAGGAACTGCAGTAACTGGTAATGGAGTAGTTGGAATTATAACTGTAACTGATGGTGGATCTGGATATTTCGGTCTTCCTGCAGTTACTTTCAGTGCTCCTGTCGGATCTGGTACTTCAGCAATTGCTGAAGTTGTTGTAAGTAGTGCAGGAACTATTACATCAATTCAAATACTTGATGCTGGTGCTGGATATGCAAAGACAAATCCACCAACAATAACAATTGCAGATCCTTATCTTGCAGGATCTGGTGATTATATCATTGGAGAAACAGTTGTTGGGTCTAGTAGTTCAGTTACTGGTATAGTTAGATATTGGAACTCTACTACAAACCAATTAAATCTTGCACGAATCACGGGAGACTTTAATATCTACGATGAATTCGTTGGAGAAGAATCTGGAGCAAGACATAAGGCAACTCCAGGATCTATTGCTGATAAATTCAATATGCCTGATCCTTTTGCATCTAATAATGATTTTGAAACTGAAGGAGACAACATATTAGATTTCAGTGAATCTAATCCATTTGGTCTTCCATAAGGGTTACTTTTGTTAAATAGTATATAATTATCATTTAGTATAATGTTTGAGTACTTCTACCACGAGATATTAAGAAAAACGGTAATATCTTTCGGAACACTTTTTAATGATATTGATATTAAGAAGACGGATGCTTCAGATAATGTTACCTCAGTAGTAAAAGTGCCTCTTGCATATGGACCTATGCAAAAGTTTCTTGCTAGACTTGAGCAATCTCCAGATTTAAATAAAGCAACTCAAATTACGTTACCCAGAATGTCTTTTGAGATGACTGGTATTTCATATGACTCATCGAGAAAAGTAACAACAACTCAAACATTTTTATCGGGAACAAAAGACGACGGTTCGGATATTAGAAAGAATTATATGCCGGTACCATATAATGTAGATTTTGAATTAAGTATCTATACAAAAATAAATGATGAGATGCTTCAAATTGTGGAGCAAATTTTACCATATTTTCAACCACAATATACAATGACTGTTAATCTACTCGAAACTATTGGTGAGAGAAGAGATGTTCCAATTATTTTGAATTCTATATCAATGGATGATCAATATGAAGGTAACTTTGAAACAAGAAGATCATTAATTTATACTTTAAGATTTACCGCAAAAACATATATCTTCGGACCAATTTCTACTGGAGCTACAACAGATATTATCAAAAAGTCTGTTATTGGATTTGGTGCTGGTGGTTCTGGATCTAGACAAATTGATGTTAGATATACTGCAGAACCAGTTGCGACCAAGAGTTATTCTGAGAATAATACTACATCATTACTCAAAGATTTACTCAAAACAGAAACAGTACTTGAAGTTATTTCTTCCTCTGGAATTGTTGCAGGAGATAAACTATCGATCGGAGAAGAAACTGTATATGTCTCTGATGTAAACGGCAACAAACTTAGAGTAACACGAGGATTCTATTCAACTTCTGTTATTGATCATGTTGGCGGAACAGGAGTCAAATTAATTAGTGAAGCTGATAACGCCAAGATTGAAATTGGTGATGATTTTGGATTTGATGGTGAATGGTCATGAGTAATAAATTTGACGAACTAGATGATACTTTTAATGTTGAAGCAGATATAGTAGAGGTAGACTCCTCAATTTCAAAAAATAAAATTGAGGAAATAAAGGCAACCTCTGATGATATTAAAAAAGACTATGACTATACAAGAGGAAATTTATACTCTTTAATTGAAAAAGGTCAAGAAGCAATTAATGGTATTCTTGAATTAGCCCAAGAAACTGAGCAAGCAAGAGCATATGAAGTTGCTGGGCAATTAATTAAAAGTGTTGCAGATGCAACAGATAAATTATTAGATCTTCAGAAAAAACTAAAAGATGTTGAAGGAGAGAATTCAAAAGGTCCAACGAATGTTACCAACGCACTTTTTGTTGGATCTACCGCAGATTTAGCAAAACTTTTAAAACAGCAGCAAGATAATAAATAATCTTATATCTAAACGCAAATCCAATGAGTGTTCCTGCAGTAACATCATTAGCAATATATAAAGGAACTGATTTTGAGAAAAAAGTTTCTATTGCCCTAACTACTTTAGTTGGTACAGAAACGATAACAGCTAAGATCAGAAAGCACGAAACAGCGAGTACTTCGTATAGTTTCGATACTCACATTGATACAACTAATAATGTAGTTGTTATATCAATGGGTAATAGTGTTACCGACGATCTAACAGAAGGTAGAAATTATTTTGATATTATTTCCGAAAATTCTTCTACTAATAAAATAATGAAATTAGTTGAAGGTTCAATAATAGTAAATCCAACAGTATCCTCATGAATTTTTTATCTCAATTTATGATGATGTCTTCCGCAATTTTAGCGGCATCTCCAACTGATGATGAGGCATTATTTACAACCTCGGGATCTTTTACCTGGGTTGCTCCACCAAAAGTAAGAAGTGTAAGTGTTGTATGTATTGGTGGAGGAGCTAGTCCTTTAGTCGCTACTAGTAATTTTCCTGGTGGAGGTGGAGGAGGTTTAGTTTATGCTAATAATATAAGTGTAATTCCTGGTCAATCGTATGATGTTGTTGTAGGAAAAGGAGGAGATTCTCAAGGAAGTTCTGTAAGTCCATTATCAGGAGAAAATGGAGGTCTTTCCAGTTTTACTGCCGATTTAACAACATTAATTGCCTATGGTGGTTTTTCTAATGGTAACTCTGGAGTTTTCTCTGGCGGTGATGGTGGAGGAAACGGTGGAGCATCTAATGCTTCTCAAGGATATGGTGGCGGTGGTGCTGGTGGATATACAGGAAATGGCGGATCTGGTGGGCAAGGTGGAAGTTCTTCTCAAGGAAATCCCGGTGATGCTGGAACTGGTGGTGCTGGAGGTGGTGGAGGTGGATCTTTCGCACAAACATTTTCATCAACTCAACCAGGTAGAGCATCATCTGGAGGTGGTACAGGAGTTTATGGACAAGGTTCAGATGGAACTGGTGGACTCGGTGCAACGTCTGATTCCGGTTTAGGAAATGCAACTGCATCTGGAGGAGGAAGTAATGGTACAAATGGTGATTTGAATGGTGGTTTATTTGGTGGAGGTGGAAGATCTGGATTTTTAAAAACAACGGTTCCGAATTTATACATTGCAGGTGGTTCTGGTGGTGGTGGTGCTGTCCGTATAATATGGCCAGGGAATATTAGACAATTCCCCTCACTAAATACTCAAGAGATATAGTAGAAATTTTAAATGTTAGTAAAATTAGAAAATGGAATCCCTGTTGGAAATCCTATTGATGAAAAAAACTTTAGAAAACTGTACAACAATACATCCTTTCCTAGATCTCTAACTACAGATTGTGTAGAACCTTTTGGTTATGGTTTATATCAATATACAAAACCTCCAATTCCGGGAAGACATTTTAAAGTTGAAGAAACTGTTCCTGTAAGAAATTCTGATGGAATTTTTATGCAGACTTGGGAAACAGGGGCAATGTCTGCAGAAGAGATTGAAAAATCTACAGAATTAAAAAAACTCGAAATTAAAAGATTGCGAGATGAAAAATTAAGAGGAAGTGATTGGACTATGATGTATGATGTCCGTGAGAATGAACGCTATTCTGATGAATTTATACAAGGATTTTTGGACTATAGAGAAAAATTAAGAGATATACCATCACAAAAAGAATATCCATGGAATGTTCGGTGGCCAATTGAGCCTAGCCCTACTAAATAAAGACATACTAGAAAAAGACGAGAATGTCCCAGCTATTCGTTGATACTATAAGAAATAGAGATGGTAATGGTGCCCCAGTTTTTGATAAGGGTGTCGTTATTTCAGGTATAATTACTGCATCGGGATCTCTTGCTGGCGATTCTGTTTCGATTGGAGTAACAGAGGTTGTTAGTTCAGGGTTTGAATTAAAAAATATCATCGACTTAGATGCAACCACAACTGCAACAATAGAAGCTGCTATTGTTCTTGCACCAAATGATTTTGCAAGTCTAAATGTAAGTGGTATCTCTACTTTTGGATCTAATATTGATTTAAACGGAAACATTGATATATTAGGCCATACAGAAACTAATACATTAAATGCTACTGGAATTTTAACAGCAGCATTATTATCAACAGGAACGGAAGGATCCGATATTAGGATATCTTCAAACACAATTAGTGGTCCAGCAACAATTACAATTGATCCTGCAGGTATTGGGACAAACACAGGAACAGTTGTAATCAATGGCGATCTTCAAGTAGATGGAGATACAACAACCGTAAACTCAACTACTTTAACTGTAGACGATAAAAATATTATTCTTGCTAGTGGATCCCTTACCGACGCATCTTCTGATGGTGGTGGTATTACACTAGAATCTGGAGAAGGAAATAAAACAATTAATTGGGTTGACTCTACAGATTCTTGGACGTTCTCCGAGAATATTGATCTTGCTGCTAGTAAGACTTTTAAAATTAATGGAACAGATGTTCTTTCATCAACGACTGTAGGTTCGGCTGTAACTAACTCTTCTCTTCAAAATGTAGGAACACTTGCAGGAGTTCAAGTTAGTGGTGCTGCTACAATCGGTGGAGATTTAGATGTAGATGGTCATACCAATCTTGATAATGTAAATGTTTCTGGTGCTATCACTGCCACTACATTTACCGGTAATCTAGCTGGATCGATTAATACTGCGGAACAAACTAGTATAACCAAACTTGGTACACTAACGGAACTTGATGTAACTGGACAAACAGATCTTAGAAATGTAAGTATTGTTGGAGTAACAACTTTCACAGGTAACATTGACGCTAATGCTGACTTAGATGTCGATGGTCACACAAATCTCGATAACGTAAGTATTGCTGGTGTTGTAACAGCAACAACATTTATTGGAAATGGTGACTTTGTAGAACTAGATGTAGATGGTCATACCAATCTTGATAATGTGAGTATTGCTGGTGTAACTACAACTTCAGGTTTACTTGATATTAATGCTGGTGGACAAGCAAATACTTTCAAGGTAGAAGATCTAACAGATAACCGTGTTATTATTGCTGGAACTGGTGGTGAACTTGAGGACGATGCCAATCTAACCTTCAATGGATCTACCCTTGCAGTTGGTGTTAATTTAGATATAACTGGAGACCTAGATGTTGATGGTCATACCAACTTAGATAATGTAACTGTTGGTGGGGCTATTACAGCAACCACATTCACTGGTAGTTTGTCTGGAGAAGTTGATACAGCAGCACAACCAAACATTACTTCGGTTGGTACTCTAACAGGACTTACGATATCTGGTAACATTACTGCTCAAGCAGATTTGGATGTAGATGGTCATACCAATCTTGATAATGTGAGTATTGCTGGTGTTGTAACAGCAACAACATTTATTGGAAATGGTGACTTTGTAGAACTAGATGTAGATGGGCATACAAACTTAGATAACGTAAGTATTGCTGGAGTAACAACTTTTGCAGGTAACATTGACGCCGATGCTGACTTAGATGTTGATGGTCATACCAATCTTGATAATGTAAGTATTGCTGGAGTAACAACTTTTGCTTCTAGAGTTGAACTTGATGGAGATCTTGATGTTGACGGAACTACTGAGTTAGATGTTCTTAATGTTGCTGAAACTGCTACATTCTCCGCGAATATCGATGCTAACAAGTCTGTAGATGTTGCAGGAAATCTCAATACGCTTACTCTTAGAGCAGGACTTTCAACATTCACTGGATTTGTTTATGATGAATTAGATCCTGATACTAGTTTAAGAAATGCAGGAGACTTTAATAATATTACTGGTGTAGCATTTACTAGTGGTTCAACAGATACATTATATTGGGACTTTGCTACGGCACCTTCCGTAATTGGTGGCGAGGCTAGTAACGGAATAGAGAATATTGAACTCGCTGGTCTTCCAACAAATAGCAAATATATGGTGAGAGCAACTTTAATCACATTTACTGATGCTGCCAATGACTGGGACACTGGTAACGTTGTGCTTAAAGTTAATGGTCAGACACCAACAAACTATCTTTGGAGAAATGGTGCTCAACCAGTTGGTACGACAACAGGTTCATCAAATGCTTTTGATATTGTAGAATTCAAGATTGTTCATGATACGAACGATGAGTTCAGTGTATTCGCTGAGTGGTCTGCTTATCACGCCTCTACTTGATATAAATAACTAAAACTAAAATCAGTAAGGGGATAGTGAACCTTGGCTATTCAGAAGAATTTTGTTGTAAAGAACGGTTTAGAGGTTGACGAAAATACTCTATACGTCGATTCAGATGCAAATAAAGTTGGTATAGGTACGATATTTCCTGATGTAGAACTCAGAGTAATTGGATCTATCGGATGTACTGATTTTAGTGCAACCAGAAATTTAAGAGCTAGTGGAATATCAACATTTAATCAAGTTCAGTTTACTGGAGCAAATGTAACTATTGGTGATACCACCGGTGCGCCAGGACAATACTTGAGATCTACTGGTAGTGGCGTAGAGTGGGCATCTTTCCCTACCACAGTCAGAGCACAGCAAACTTTTATTGCTACAGATAATCAAACAACATTTACTTATGCATATAATATTGGGTTCCTTGATGTATACATCAATGGTGTAAAATTAAGGGGAGACGGTGCATCTGATGTTTCTGATTATATTGCAAACAATGGAGTTAATTTTTCAGTAAATCAAGAGTGCTTTGATGGAGATATTGTTGAAGTAGCCGCATATAATCCAGCAGCAGTTGGCGGAGGTAATACCGGTATCCTTGGTGTTACCATTCAAGAAGAAGGAGTAATAGTAGGTAATCCAAACGGGGTTAATTCTATAAACTTTATTGGAGTTGCTATTACTGCAGTTGGTTCTGGTGCTGGTGTTACTGTTTATGGAACAGGTGGAGGTGGATCTGGAAGTCTTACTGTTAGAGATAAAAATAATATTGTAAGTGCTGCTACAAGCGATATAGATTTTACTGGAAATTCTGCGACAGTATTTACCAGTAGCGAAGGAGTAACCGTAGAAATTAATAGTGGAATTAATACTGTAGGAACAAGCACGTTCAACGATGTAAGAATTCTTGGAATTCTCACCGCAGCACAATACAGTGGAGATGGATCTGGACTTACAAATATTACATCTACAGGAACTGGTGTAGAAATTCAAAATGATGGAGCATCAGTAGGTACTGCAGCAACAATTAGTTTTGTTGAAGGGTTTACTATAGAACCAATTTCGGCAGGTGTTGTTACGGTAAGAACTGCATATGCTTGGAGTGGAACTGCAGCAGGAATTAGCACAACTGCTAATGTAAGTATAAGTGGTCTTACCGCACTTACTAATGCTTCCGTATCAGGAGTATCTACTTTCGGTGGTATAATTGAAGCATCATCAGGTGAAAACAAAATACCTTCTTTATATGCTAATCTAGCAGCATTACCGAGTGCAGCGTCATATCATGGTATGTTTGCTCATGTTCACTCAGAAGGCAAAGGATATTTTGCACACGCTGGTAATTGGTTAGAGTTAGTCAATAGAGACACTGGTGGTAATGTATCAATAAGTGGAATTATAACTGCATCATCATTTAGTGGTTCTGGTGCTGGTCTGACAAGTCTTCCTTCGGGTCAACTTACTGGTGCTTTACCTGCAATTGATGGTTCTGCACTGACTGGAATTAGTGGTGGTGGTTCTGGTGGTGGTAAGTTTAGTGATCAACAAACAAATGCAGGTATCCACACTACATCATCTCATGTTGGTTTTGGTACAACCAATCCAATAACTTCTATCCAAGTAAATAATGTTTATGGTATTGAAACTGGATCTGGATCATTTACTGCTTCTGCTGGTATTGCATATACTGCAAATACATACACATCTACAGACTTTGTAAATTCAGAGTATACATTATTCTTCCAACATTCATCAGGAATTCAATCTCAAAAAATTCTTGTTATGGATAATGACTCCACAGCATATTCCCAGGAATATGCAATTATGTATAGTAGTGATCTTCTAGTTTCTGTCGGCGCAACAGTTAAATCTGGTAATGTAGAACTTTGGTGGACACCAGAAAGTGGAGTCAACGGTATCGTTACATATAGATTTACTAGGGAGACAATGATCTGATGAAAAAATACACCTTAGCTGTTACGAGTCCAGACTATTGGTCCGAGATTCATGATGCTTTAATTGTAGATTCTAATCAAGATAATATTCCAGATAGACAGGTTACATGCTCTGATTCTAAAAATCATAGTCCTACTAGAGGAACCTACGAATTAACAGAAGATGAAGCAGCAGAGATTGCTGTACATCCTCACATTAAGTGGATTGAGTTGTCTCCTACAGATAATCCAGAATCATATCCAAAACCAGATCTCGCTACAAAAAGATTTAAGAAAAATGTAAAGTTCTATCGGGATTTAGTTTCTCAATCCATACCAACTACAAGTCCAAGTTCTGATGAATTGGATAGATCTAATTGGGGTGTAGCAAGACCAACAGTTAGAAAAAGTGGAGAATTTTTTACCGATAACCTTGGTGCGGTTAATTTAGTAACAAAAGATGTATCATACAACCTTACTGGTAAAAATGTAGATGTTGTTATTCATGATTCTGGAGTTTTACAATATCATCCAGAGTTTATGGATGCAAATGGTCAGTCAAGAGTGAGAG
>Ga0181402_1000039_pt1 | contig 41717 bp, 54 predicted proteins | sample 25SPOviralmetaG_FD_130131 | JGI IMG/M metagenome (GOLD analysis project Ga0181402, IMG submission 130131) | Marine viral communities from the oligotrophic San Pedro Time Series (SPOT) site, San Pedro Channel, CA, USA - 25 SPOT_SRF_2011-08-17 | ecosystem: Environmental > Aquatic > Marine > Strait...
AACTTTTCATCGCCACTTGCTTCACATAATTCATAATCTATTTTCTCAAGTAACATCATCAACCTCATCAATATCGAAATCAACTACCTTTGTTGCTGCCATACTAAAAGTGTTTTTAATATATTCAGCAAAATCTGTTTCAGCAAAAATTGGATCCCAAAATTCTTTTGTAAGTGTATCTTTTTCTCTTACTTTAGGTTCCATGACTTCTCCAGTAGCATGATCCACTCTTGCATACCAACCAACATTTGGTTTAGCAACATAACCTCCAGCAAGTCCTACATCTAGCAATCCGCCATAAGGTGCAATTCCACCTTCCCATGTAACTGCAACTGGAATCTTAGATTTTTCTTTAACAAACCTAGATTTTTCTACATTAATAATAAAGTTATAGCCTTTAACTTCTCCGCCTTTTTTCTGTTGCTGTCTTCCAACAATCCAGATATTATCTGCAGAGTAGTAAATGCCAGTTCCGCCTGAAACAATTGCTTTAGGGAACAAACCAATTTCTTGGTATGTATGATTAACAGCAAGTAAAGGAATGTTCTTCATGGTTAGATAAGGAGTGACCATTCTAAACAATCCCTTTAATGCTTTAGCTCTTGACATATCTGCTACTGACTTTTCGTTTAATGCATCTTCTAATTCTTTCTTAGATGCTAAGTTACCAATTGAATCAATAACAACTATTACTTTATCGTTTCTTTCAATAGTATCTAATTGATTAACTAAATCAAATTTTAATTGCTCAACATCTGTAATTGGTGTGTGTAATACTCTAGATGTATCAATACCAAATGCTTCAAAATATGATTGTGGTGAACCAAATTCTGAATCATAAAACATTAATACTGCATCATCGTGTTCTTTTAAATAAGCACTAGCCATTAGTAAAGCAAATGATGTTTTAAAGTGTTTACTTGGACCAGCTAAAACTGTAAGACCAGAAGTCAATCCTCCATCAATATCACCTGATAGTGCAACATTCACCATTGGTACATCTGTTGTTACCATTTCTTTTTCGCCAAAATAAATAGATTTATCTAGTACTTCAGTACCTTTAATTCTACTATTCTTTTTTAATTTATCCATTATTGACATATTATTTTCTCCTATATGCTCCTAGCTGTTGTGATCTTTCGTATTTACGAGTTCTTGCAATAGCTTCTTTTTTCTTTCTTCTACGTTTTTGTGCTGGCTTTTCAAAGAATTCTCTTTTACGAACCTCTTGCACGATACCAGCTCTATCACATTGCTTTTTAAACTTTCTTAACGCTATTTCAAAAGGCATTGGTTTAGATGGTCTTTTATCTCTAGGATTTCTATTCCTAGCTTTTAAATCTACACTAGGCAACGAACTCCTCCCCTGGCTCCCAACTGCATCCAGTTAAGCCTCCAGCTTTGAGTGCCTTTAATGTTCTTAATACTTCTTGTGCATTTCTGCCAGTATCAAGTGCATTTACAGACACATGTTGAATAACTTGGTAAGGGTCAACAATAAAGGTTGCTCTATAACAAACTCCATCGTCTTCATTTACAATACCAAGTGAGTGACTTAATCCTAAGCCACAATCTGCAGCAAGTGAATGTTGAATATTGCCGATTAGTGTATTTTCTTGTTTCCAAGCTAATTTACAAAACTCGTTATCTCCACTTAGCCCAATTACATTTGCTTCATCTACTAAAATATCCATTGCAGATATCTCGGTTGGACAAATAAATGTAAAATCTTTTGGATAAAAATAAATAACATTCCAATAGTGTTTAACTAACTCACATGGACCCATGTTATTTTCTTTATCGATTCCCATTAAATTAAATTCTGGGAATTGTTTACCTACTGTTAACATATTTTCTCCTAATTAATATATACTATTATACCATACTTTAGTCGGTTTGTACATGGTTAAATTGAATATTTTGTTCCTTTTCTCTATCATCTCTTTCGTATTGAGATCTATAATTATTATTTATCTCAATTGCTTTATTTAAAAGAGTTAATTCTTTAGAATACTTTGAAAAAGCCAATGTATCTTTAGGGAAACATGCTCCTCCGTATCCTTGCTTTCCATCAAATCCTGGAACCTTAGTATGTGATGGTGCAATCCTTTCATCAGCTCCAACTGCTTTAATAATTTTATTAAAGTTTACATTACCATGTGATTTACACACATCGTATAGCTGATTAAAGAAAGTAACTTTTGTAGCTAAAAACGAGTTAATTGTATATTTAACAAATGATGCTTCTTCTAAAGTCATATGATATGATGGGCACCAATTACATAAGCTATATTTATCATAATAACTTTCTAGCAATTCCGTTTGATCTTCGTTGCCACCAAAGATGTGAAACTCTGGATTTACAAATTGTTCACATGCTGATTTTTCTGTCAGAAATTCTGGATTATATACTACATTACACATTCCAGTATACATTTCTATAACGCTTGGTGTTACTGTAGATTTTATGACAATTAAAGTTTCTTTACTGCAGTTAGATAACATGCTCATTACTGAATCTAATATGCTAGTATCAATGTCTCCATCATCTCCCATTGGAGTAGGAACACATACGAATATTAAATCAGCATTGGAATTAACTAGCTTTTCAGTATCTAGTGGTGTATTACCATATTTTGGATCTATAATTTTTTTGTGAACTTTAGTATTTGAAAATCCATAATCAACTGCTTTACCTACAAAGCCATGACCTATAATTCCTAATCTTAATCTTCCTTCTAGTAATTCTGCTATTTTCATAGATCCTCCAAAATGTGAAATTGCGGATTCCAACCATAAATTTTTAATATTGTTGGATCAGCACATGTGTGTTCTCTTTCGCCAGTTACTTCTTTTATTGGTAAGTTATTACCTGGCCATATTTTATTTGCCATATCTGCTACGTTTACTGGTTTTCCATTACCTACATCAATTGCTTTAAACTTATTTGACATATCCCAAAAGTTTTCAATGCAGATATGTATTGCTGAGCAAACATCTGCTACATGTGTCCAATCTCTAGTATGATTAGTTAAATAAGTTAGTGATGGATCTTTTCTTAATAAAGCGTCATATAACATATCTTTTCTACTATCAGGTCCATAAACAGTATGGAATCTTAATCCAATAGAGTTTACATCTTTTGCAATATGTTCCATAGCCCATTTAGTAGTTGCGTATGGTGATTGCCACCATTCATATACTGATGATGAAGATGCATATATAATTGGAACATCTTGTTCTTTACATGCATCAAAAAGATATTGTGATGCAATAACATTTGTATGCCAATATTCTTCTGGTTCTTCGTGTGATTTACGTACTCCAGCTAATGCTGCTAAATGTATAACCATATCAAATAAAGATACATCTATATTTTTTGCGTCTCTAATATCGCCAGTATATTCTGTGATATCGTATTTGTTATAATAGGTATCTAGGAAATGATTTGCTATAAACCCTTTTCTGTGTCCTTGAGTACCTGTTAATAAAATTTTCATAAAAATGCCTCCAAGCTATTTTCATCTCTATCATAATCATATTTTTTAGCTAAATTATTTTGAAATAAGTATTTAGTTTCAACTAAATCTCTTCTATTTTCTAACACTGCTTTTACTTCAGTTGCCATATCTTTAGCTGTTGCAAATGGAACATTTTGACATATATGATTATAGTTTTTCATAGGATCAATAACTTCTAAATCAGTTGGTAATCCCATAATAGCTTTAGCTTCATCAATGTTTAAGTATCTATCTTCAATTGGATGAGCTACTACTTTAGGTAAATGAACTACAAATGCTCCAATATAATTAACTGGAATAATTGTACCTCTTAACATAATATTTCCGCCTGCTTCTAATTTTGCATGTTTACGTCTAGCTTTTGCAGCTTCTCTTTCAAACTCTGGATATTCATCCATCCATTCAGCAATTGTTCCATGTTTAATTCCCATTTTCATTAACCTAGATTCAATGGTTACAGATTTTTCTTCGTCCTTTACTGATTGCGAATACTCATAATGGGACATTCCACCTTTTACAACTTCTAGCATATATCTGTAATAAGGATCATCTTTACTTGGTGTCTTTTTGTTTAGTACTTCCGTTTGAAAGTTACTTTTTACACTAAGTATTAACTCTTGAATTGTTGGTCTTTCTTTATCAAAATAATTTAGTACTGGAATTTGATCTCCAAAATGCTTTTTGTCCCAGAAAAAGAAGAATGTCCTTTTTCGATATTGAGGACTGCCATGATTTAAACTCTTTGTTAAATAAATCGAGAAGTTGTACCCATTTTCTTGGCCAAGTTGATACAACTTCTCTCTCATGAATGCACCTATCTTTCCGGCTAGACCTGGTGCATTCTCTCCCCACAGTACTTTTGGTCTAACCTCTTGTAAAACAAACTCGGATGATTTTTCCATCCATTGATTATTTTCGTTTTGTTCACCATGTGAATTATGATATGTGCTTAAACCAGCACATGGACATACAGATGACACAACATCAACCTGTTCTAATTTTACGTTAGGTTCTTCATCTAAAACATGATATGGAATACTTAACCCTTGTTCATAATAATGCTTAATTAAGTGTTCTTCATTTCCCATAAATCCAGAATATGTCATTAGATATTCTGGCTTTTTTCCATAAGCTTCGTCTGAAGCTAAAATTTCACCACCAATTAGTGGTACTATACCTGCGTGTTTCATCCTAAAAAATTCTCCAATGATGATGCGTTTTTAGCTTTAATTGCATCTTTATAAGCTTTTGACCATTGAATAAAACAAGTAACTCGTTCTTCTCCTTTCCATGGTCCATTTGCTAATACTTTAGTTTTTAATGCTACGTAATCTGGGTACATTTCAGCTAATTGTCTGTGTACTTGATTACTTAATTCAACTGTTCTATATTCTGAACAACCTCCTTTTGCATTAGTGGCCGATATAGAAACCCTATATCTTGTTGTAATTCTATTAGCAAATCCTTGTGTTAACAGCTGTAGATTAGCATGGAAATCTTGAGAAGTTTGTAACTTATCCCATACAATATTTCTTGGTAGATTTTTTGAATCAAAGTAACAATTAGTCATAATCCTTACATTGTTTTGATGAGGCCAATATTTTAAATCTGGTACTACCCATGATGTTGAGAATCCGCCATGATAGATTTGTTCCTCGTCGCACCATTTATCAAATGTGTCAAATGCATCGTCATATTCTTCATCAGTCATATCACGAGTTTCCCATTTGGTATCTATATGCTCTGGTGCTGGACCTTTATATTTAAAGTATTCCATATCATCATCGAGTACCATATGTCTCGTACTATAAAACTCATCCCAAATCCATTGTCTCGTAGGTGATAACCCTTTAATAGATGCTGGTAATTCGAGAACTTTGTCCCCATATATATCGCGCATTTCATCAACCTCGTGAGGTTGTACTGTAAATTTAACTTTTTGTTTCCATTTTTCAGGTAGATTATCATAAGTTTTTTGTTTATGAATTCTTCCTAATGTTGGTATAATCAAATGTTCCATTTTATACTCCTGCTAGTGTTCTAACTAGATTATTAATTAAAAACATTAGCCCTACTCCGTTTAGTAGAATTAATGCTCTATCTTTCCACATTATAGCAACTATAAGCCATAACGATATTCCAACCAATGAAAAATATAGATCATATATTTGCATACCTTCTACACCTCTTATTGACATTGCAAATAATACAAATATTGATGCTACCCATTTTATATACCAATCTTGTGTATACTTAGGTGTGGCTGATTTAAATATTCTTTTGCTGTTCTTTATTTCTTTTGGATCAAATTCTGTCATATGTTACTCCTGCTTCGTCAAAAAGTTTAATTGTGTCATCATTACTTTCAATCCATTTTTTAGGTATGATATCTAAACCAGTATGATAAACTACTCTTTTTATACCTACCTGAATTAATCCTTTTGCACATTCACTACAAACCGGAAGCCCTGAAATATATATAGTAGCTCCTTGTAGTGATACTCCATTATACGTAGCATTATAAATACAATTCATTTCTGCATGAACTACGTATTTGTATTTTTGTTCTTTATTGTAATATCTGTCATCATTGTCATCAATGCCTCGAGGAAATCCATTATATCCTTGTGCTAATACTTGGCCTTTTTCACCGATTGCAACTGCACCAATTTTTGTGCTTGGATCTTTTGACCAAGTAGATACTTCCTGTGCTAAGGAAATATATCTGCTATCCCATTTACTTGACAAGATTAAAGTGCCTCTCATACACGTGTAAGTTTTGTACTTGCCAATGGATATCACCATGTTCTAATGGTACTCCTTGATAATATAAATCATCTCTTAGCATATCAAGCACATGTTTCTGCCAAGCGTAATCATTACGATAGCCAAAAATTACATCGTTAGAACGCATCTGTACTACACAATGTAGTGCATTATCTCTTATATAATAGGTAACTGCATTAGTACAAATAAAGTCGTTTTTACCTTGTTCTTTATACTCTAACCAAATGCTTGGTCTTTGATAGATCATTGATGCTCTACGTGAATCAGGATTTTCCAATAATTCTTTAAGTACTTTATCATATTGTTTATAATACTTTTTAGACCAAATTAAATAGCCATAGTTTGAATTAATTTCACCATGAATATTTGCTGTATATTGCCAAGCTTGTGGTGGTTGTTTATCACCTTCAGGGTAAATGTCAGTAATGTTAGTTGATTGGCTATCATACCAGCGTAACTCATCTTCGATATATTCTTGATTAGGTTTACCAAAGATAGCTGGGTCATCAGCATAAAAGTTAGCACCAATCATTTCGATTGTTTTAGCACCAGTTTTATCAGTAGTAAATCTTTTTTCACGAAGTTCGTTTTTAAAGTAATGTCTTACTTGGCTAAGTTCCATTGCAATACTAGTCATTTTTATTCCTGTTAAATGCATCTTTACTTGTGTCTTGGCCAGGGATTCCACCTCTGCAATAAGCAACAAAGAATGATGCATAGTTAATTAAATCTTTACCTGAGTCTTCGAGTGATTCAAAGTTTGGTACGTAATCTTCTGATTGCATTGCTTCCATAACAGACATCATACGCAACATCTTTGCATGCATAATGTCATGAATAGTTGTAATGCCATTGGGGTAGTAATCAGCTTGAGTTATCTTGGAATTTGGATTCTGATAATCGTTTGATTTTTTAGTTTGTAATTCAGCACACTCTTGTAGTACTTTTAGCGATTCTTTCATGTCAATGCTCCATAATTTAGTAATATTATACCATACTTTTCAACAAATGTACAGGGTTTTTTTAGTCTTCTGGAGAATAAATTATACCTTGTTCATTTAAAACTTGCTTATTCCAAAGATGACCTTTTTCAGTGTCGTCTTTACTTTGTCCAAAATAAGGAACTGCATGGCAATCATCTATCATAGTTTGATTTATACTATGAGTTGAATCTCCCAAGAATAACTCTCCTAATATTCTGCCAAATTTTCCTTTATCGTGAGACAAAAGTTGTATCTCTTGATCTTTCAATAAGCCTTCAAGATGATACTTTGATTGTTTACCATAAAACTTTTCTTCTAGGTCTCGAGTTCTAGATTCTGGAGTATCAATACCCATCATTCTTACTCTTTGTTTTTTGTAAACCATTCCAAACCCTAGATCTATATCTACGTCTACAGTGTCGCCATCTACGACTCTTGTAACTTCTACTTTATATCTATACATAATTGTGTTTCCTATGTGCTTTCTTTTCTTCCCAATCTCTAATAGCTTGTCTAATAGAATCTTCTGCAAGAACTGAGCAATGTATTTTAATTGGTGGTAATTCAAGAGCCTCTGCAATATCTTTATCTTTCACGAGCTTTGCTTCTTCTATAGTTTTACCTTTTAACATTTCAACAAACATAGTAGAAGATGCAATTGCTGAACCGCAACCGTATGTTTTAAATTTAACATCTAAAATTTCTTCAGTATCTGGATCTAATTTTAAGTCTAGTTTCATAACATCTCCACATGCTGGTGCACCTGATAGACCTGTTACTACGTTAGGGTCATTGGGGTCAAATCTTCCGACACCATGCTTTGCTGGGTTATTTAAAACATCCTCGAATCTGTCTACTACTTTTTTTGAATATGCCATATATCTATTTATAAAAGATGTGGTTGTCTATGTGCACAGTTTTGTTTAATGAATCGGCCCAATATGGATAAACACTATCAGCATGATAGTGTGTAGCATCTTCAGTTATATCACCAAAATCTCCTTGTATAACTCTTTCAGCTGTGATTAAGCTAAAAATCCATGTTGCACTATCAACTGGTTCATCAGACTTTCCATCACAATACCAGCTAAATTGACACATATGACGAATAGGTACTAAGTTTCCTTTCCAATTTTCTTTCCATCTAGCTTGATATACAACATCACAAATATTATTTGGATAGTCTGGATGCTCTACTCTATTTTGCACTACTTGTGCGACTGCAACTTTACCAGCAAGTGGTTGATTTCCAGCTTCAAAATAAATGTTCTTAGCTAAACAAACTTGTTCTTTTTGGTATTCTTTAAATTCAACGATGTGGCCATGAAAGCTAATATTATCTTGTGCATGTATTTTAGAAGAAACGAATGCTACCCATAGAGGTAGTGTAACTACTATTGTAATTTTAATTATATTTTTATGAAACCATTTTTCCATCTTATGCCTCTCTATCTAAATCCCAAAGTATTCTAACACCTTTTTTAGTTCTGTTTATGAACAATTTATATTTGGATTGTTCTTCTCTCCACTCTCTTACCCATGATTGACCATCTCTCTCCGCATCTGCAAAAACAGCATTAGTAACTACAATCGGTATTAATACTAAAGCATGTATAATAATGCTTGTAACTATGTCATAATTAATAAATCCCATCCAGTATATTGCAATTAAGCCAAAGAATGCACTCCACATACAAAATAAAACTAACATAAAATATGCTTGTAAACTAGGTTCTGGTACATATTTTAATGGGTTATATCTAACATCCATTACAACTCTCCATGAATCTACGATCCACATAAAAAATCTTCTATTAAAATTTGGTTTTCTCATAATATTCTCCTATAAATTATTTCTAAATACGAATTCAATTGCTCTTTCAGCTTCTCTTCCTATATCTCTTTTCTGATACCAACCACCAGTATCATTATCAAGGTCTCTGCATAAGTACTCTATTTCTTTTGATGTAATTGGATATCCTCTAGACATTGCATTACCTGCAGTTGATACCATAATCTGATACATTTTAGCATACCAGCCTGATCCTTGAATTCCTTTGTAATCTTCTACTTGGTTTTTATTTACAAAAGGGCAGTCTGCATATCCTGTCCATGTAAAGTTAGTGTTATTGAGTGTTCCTTTTCTGTGTTCGATGAGTCCTTTTTTAATTGCATCTGGTAACTTATCGAAAAACGATTCATTTGGTACGACATACTTATGCTTTTCCATGAGTGGCCCTGGGTCCATAATTTGTCCATCGTGTGAGAATATAAAGTTGTAAGCTGATTTGTATTTGCTTGGTACGTAATACATTCTTGATAAATCTTTTGTTTGTGCATCTGCGATATCTCCTATCTCTTTGTTTAATGCAAACCAAAAATGTTTAATGTCGCCAACTTCTACTTCTCTAGTCAGTGGAAATATTAAACGAAATTTTGGTTGTTCTTTTGTTGATGATGCAGTTGAATAACAAACATAGCGATATTGAGAATACTTAGTTTCAATATCTTTAATGTCACCTTCGTAATCATCAACATCAACAGCTGCCCAACCTGCCCAATTCACTACATGAGCATTAGCTCTAGTTGTATCAGCTACATAAGTTGCTGGACTAATTAGAGGAGCATCTTTTTTCTTTTTGTATTTATTTGATTTTGATAAACTATATAGTACTTGCTCAAACTGATCAAAGGATTCATAATCCATTCTTTTTTCAGTTTTGTTATCGTATATAGAATCAAATATCGTTAAACTTACCATGATTACCTTCGTGTGATGGAGCTTCCCAATCGTCTGGTTTTACCAAGTCGGGCACTCCTAATGGGTTTGGCCTTGTTGGTTTCTTTCCAACATTTTTTCTCATGTTTGCATAAAGTACTTCGTCCCATGCTTTATATGGATCAACACCATATGCATCAAGTGTACCAATTGCTACTACACATAAGTCGATAAGACCATCCACAATTTCTTCTGCATCCATATTTACTAGAGCAGCACTAGTTTCATCTAGCTCTTCTTGTAAGAAGTCTATTCTAAATTCTAGGAAATCTCTTAGTTTGTCTGGATTGTTTTCGACCCATTCCCTTGTTCGGTATTTGCCTTGCATATCATATATGTCTTTTACCCAGTCTTTGCTCATGACGGCATTACTATATCTTGTTTAGGTGTTACTATTCTGCTTTTTCCGCTCATTTGATTTATTTGTTCTTTTAATTGATCAATAGGTGCAACAGTAAATAATACATGTTTATTTGATATTGTTACTCCTTCATGAGCATTTGTATAAGCCATAAAAGGTATAAATGTTATTTTACCTTCGCCTCCTGGCAATAAATTAAATCCATTTGAAATAGTTACACTATCTTCGTTTTTAGTTACATCTCCGATTATTTCTTCACCGGAAACAAGTCTTATTAATAATTGTTCTGTTTTCATTTAAACATTTCTCCATTTTGGTATATTATAACACATCTTATGCATAATGTACAGTGTTTATCCAAAAAAATCTTCAAGGGTAGATATCTCTTCTGATGACCAGCCTACAGCTGATAGTATTGGATCAATCGGATCCAGGAAGGTTTTTTGAAATTGTAAATCGTAGTCTATATACTTATGCAATCCAAATTCTTCTGGTAAGAAGTCCATGAATGCAATTACATTTTCATGTAAACGATTAGGTTGTTTCAAATATACGAATTTAATCTTTTCGCCATTTTGAACTTTTGTATACTTTTTAGATAATGAAAGATCATCTATTTGGCTATTGTACAATAATGCACCACGAACGTGAATTGGTGTACCTTTTCTATAGATGTTTCCGCCAGTACCTCTAAAGTCATTTACTTTTGATATTCCTCTAGGGAATGCAATCTGATGTGCGGATAAAGTATTAAAGTATCCTTTAAACTGCTCAATTGCTTTTTGGGTTTCTGCTTCTGAACCAGACATAATAACTTTAAATATTTGTTTTAATGCATCTCGACATGGCTCTGGAGTTGAAGATTTAATAGCTTCAATACCCATAATTTTTAGTTTAGGTGTTTTGTATCTTACACCTTCGTTATCATGAACATTTAAAATGTATCGTTTTTTAGCTGTCCATAATCCACGATCTGCAATGGCCTCTCGTTTCATTACCATACGATTTGATACACCGCCTAAAATGCCATATAGTTTATCGTACGATTTTTCTAGTACTGGCTCTAGATCTTTTTCGCAAACTTTATCCAAGAAATCAATAGGATTTGGTGGATTAATTACTTTAACTAAATCATCTAGGCATACATACAAACTGTCTGTGTCGATTGCAAGTACATAATCTTTATAGGTCTTCCCGTTTCGCAAGATACGATTAAGGTGTCGATTGATGGCATATTCAGCCCATCGTATAGTAAGCTGGCCGGTAAGTGTGATAGCTTCTGCGATTCTTTGGTCGAAGAATCTGAAGTATCTGTTACCCATAGCACCATAGAGAGAATTAAGAAGGATTTTAATAGCCATCTGCCGGTTTTCGCTGATGGATATATCCCTTTCAATCTGGTATAGTTTTTGTTTATCTTCTTTGTCGACATTTTGTAATTCCTTTTGTGCGTTAATCATTTGTTTCTTAATACCAACTCTTTCATTGTACATTTCATCAATGATCATTGGAACTATACCTGGACGATTAGTATTAAAATATTGGCCACTAGCTGATAAAGCTTTGCCATTGTTATTTAAAGTCTGTGAATCTGTAAGCACTTCTTCAATATCAACTTTTGTAACCTCTCCATCTGCAATAGTTTCAGGTGACATGTTATATTGCATAATGATTGAAGGATACAGTGAGTTGAGATCAAAGCTTACTACGTTATCGTGAATTCCTACATGTGGATCTTTAACGTATCCGCCAGGATAATTTGATTTAGTTTTATCTTCTGAAAAGGGTACTACAATTTTGTTTTCATGCAACTTGCGGTATATAATAGTATCCCATATAGCAGTTGTACCAAAAGTGTCTTGATAATTTACACCACCTTTATAAGCAATAGTCATCGCCAGAGTGATTAATCCCATTTTGTCTTCTAATCTATCTACCAACTCTACGTCTTTAATATTATAATCAATAAACTTTTGATGATCATTCATATATAAAGAGAATAGTGAACCATGTTCTTCGTAACTTAATTTGTTTTCTCCAAGTACTACATGAGCAATATGATCAAGACGATACGATTCTTGTGCACCGTAAGTGTAACCAAATTTTATAAAGAGTTCCATATAATCCAGCATTGAAATGCCTTTAATTTCGTATGCTGTTTGAGAACGACCTTGTTTAGTAATTTCTCTACGTTCAATCATTCCCCACGGACTTAGCCTTTTAACATATGCATCACCAAGTAAACGATGTATTCGATTAACTAGATATGGCATATCAAAGAATCTTGTATTCCATCCAGTAATAACATCAGGACAATGCGAAGGTAATGACCAATGAGTTACAAAGTCAATAAGTAAATCAGCTTCTGTAGCACACTTTTTGTAAATAACTCGATTTGTTTTCATTAGAGAGTTTTCTACGTTGTAATCACCTAAACCCCAAACATAATATGTGTTATCAATATTGTTTTTAATTGTAATAGCTGTAACTACATTATCAGCACGATCAGGCTCTGGGAAACCATCATCTGATTGAACCTCGATGTCGATAGTAGTAACATTAATTAGATTACGATTAAACTCAATGTGTCCAGGATATTCATCATTAATAAAGGCAGATATGTAACGAGTGTTACCATAGATATCTCTACCTGCTACGTGTTTGTTTTGATTTACCCATTCATTAGCATCTCTCATAGAATCAAAATGTACTTCTCCAACTGGAGTATCATCTAGTGCTTTCCAATTGGTAGGTCGATTTGTTGAAACGTAAAGAGTGGGTTTGTATTTAATTTTTTGTTGGATTCTTTTACCATTGTCGTAACCACGATATAATAGCATATTGCCATATCGCGAAACGTTAGTGTAGAATTTCATCATATAAGTATCACCTTTTAATAGTAGTATTATACCATAGTTTTATCATAATGTACAGTGTTTTTCATAAGGTTTGGGGGAAGTTTCCCTCCCCCGCATGATTTGTCAATTTGGTCTTAAAAATTATTTAATTGCATCCACATGATTAAAGGTGCTAATCCTAAAATTAGTCCAGTAATAGTTAATGCAAACAAAGTAGTTCTTAAGGCCTCGGCAACGTCTTCATACTTATCCATAAAATGGACTATATGTTTCATGTTGTTTCTCCAGTAAATATTTAACTTATACCTACTGAGTTTCGCTGCTCACCGGATTTATTCTTGAATAAATTCCTTCTTCTTTGATGCCCCAGCAGACCCTAATTTGATCTTCCTAGGACGCCTCTCTTCTGGAACTTCAACTCTGGCGTTAACCACGAGTATTCCGTTCACTAGATTGGCACCGTCAATTACAACAAATTCAGAGAGTCGGAAGGACTTCTCAAACTTGCGGGACGATATACCTTTATGTGCGTATTCACGTTCATCCTTCGAATTATGGCCTCTTATAATTAAGATACCATCCTTTACTTCCACCTCAATATCCTCTTCTGAGAATCCCGCAACTGCAAGTTCAATAATGAAATTTTCATCATCGACCTTAACTACGTTATGGGGTGGATAATTGTCCTGACTTCTTCCAGCACTGTGGATTCTTTCAAGCTCCGAGAGTATTGGATCAAATCCAATGAATAGTGAACGCGGCACGTTCATAGTATTTCTTACCATAGCTTCCTCCTATTATGTTTAGCAAGGTTAATAGGACCCAATAAATTTGGCATCCTACATTTATTTATACTAGTTTTAGTTCTAGTTCAATAAATAATAAAATTTATAATAAAGTTAATTTTACTACTTTGTTGATTCTTCCTGACTTCATTAATTTATGAAAATGAGTCCAGTAATGTTTAATTTTTTTCGCCATTGTTGCTGTTTCCTATATTGTATTTAGGACACAGTTCCCATTGCGTTTTTTCTTTAAATGGAATGACCTTTATTTGTCGCAATGGTGCTAAGCTCTTTGATGCTTCTGGATTAATTTTTGTAACTAATCCCCAATCAGCTAAAAGAGTAGCAATTGTGTTCCTTCTCTCTAGGTCATTCTCAATAAGATTATATGGCTTTCCATCTAATAAAAATAATTCTTTAAAATGCACAATAAAGTATCTACCTTGTTTGTGCAGTATGTGACATGATTGGTATAATTTTTGATCTTTTCTAGATGCGACTCCAATTCTAGTTAGAGTCTCTCTGATCTTTAGAAAATCGTCTGGTTCGTTTAGTGTGACTTCCAACATACTTGCTGGGGTCCAATCTTTTACTTCAATGTTATTGTTTTCGTTTTCCACCTTTATAAATCCTTCTTTTCAATTCTTCGATATGTTCATTATTTAATAATGATAAAACGGATTTAGCCTTTTCATTGCTATACCCATAATATTCTTTTATTACTTCAAGATTGGCTACTTCTTGTGGTTTAACCCACTTTGTAAACCTTTTCTTTTTCTTAATTATATTTATAAGAAAATGATATTGAAGCTTGCTATCGATATGGTGGTTTATATTCATCTCATTTGCATACAAAATAGTATCTGGAAAAAAGGACAATCCTCTGTTTATAATAAATGCATTATACTCTTTTTCAGTTATGTCGTCAACCATAATATCTTTTTTAGTATTATTAATTGAACCTAAGTATTCAAATGGATTCATTAGAAGTCGAACTCCTCCTGTGTATCTAATATTTTATGTGCAAGAAACATCTCTGCGTCAACGCGCGTATTAAAGGTGTGTTCTTCTTTTATAATTGTGTTATCGTCGTATCTTACAACTCTAAACTTTTTAGTTGATGCACTAAAATGAACTTCAACTATTTGCCATTTATTCATTTAAATTTTACTCCTGCCATTATTTCTGTACAACATGCAACTAAATTTAACTCGTGATCAGCAACAAATGAATTTTTATATTGATAGTCTGCAAGTATGAGAACCATTTGTGGAATACTATTTGGTTCAACAAATTCGTTCATGTTGTCATACATTTTTCTAAATAAAGATGCTGGATCTGAATCAATATTATTAGTAACCCATTGTCTCATTTTTTTAAAGTCTTTCATTTTTAGCGAACTCATTAGTTCGTTTACCGATACGTCGTTTAATGAAACTAATATTCCAGAATCTATGCTACCAGATGTACTATATCTCTGTAATTCATTTATAACTCTACGCCAATCTGGCATGTGCTTCATTATTAATTCTGCTAGGACATTTGTTTCGTATTTAATACCTTCATCGTCAAGAATAAGCATCAGACGACTCATCATAACTGAGCATAATCTGTTTGCATCTTTCTTTGGAATATTAAATTCTACGACTGAGCATCTAGAGTGAAGTGGTTCAATAATTCTATTTTTAAAATTACATGTTAAAATAAATCTACAATTACCACTAAACTCTTCGATAAAACCACGAAGAGCTGGTTGAGTGGATTGTGGATTAAGGTAATCCGCTTCGTCGAGGATAACTACTTTATAGCCACCTTGGAGTGAGACCGACGAAGCGAATTGTTTAATTTTATTTCTAAGTGTATCAATTCCAGATTCTTCTGAGCCATTTACTAGTAAAAAATCTAAATCCAATTCATTACATAGAGCTTTAGCAACTGTCGTTTTACCTAGACCAGCTGTGCCAGTCAAAAGCATATTGTGTAATTCACCTCCGTTAACAATATCTTTAAAAGTTTTCTTAATGTGTGCAGGTAATACACAGTCATCTATAGTTTTTGGTCTATACTTTTCTACCCATAAAAATTCATTCACCTAAAACCTCCCAACCTTCTACAGTATCTAATCTAAAAGCTCTCCATGCATTTTTATCAAGCGACCACACTGGAAATGCTTCCATGTTTCCTGCTTTATAATTAAATATAGTGTTAACACCATTTGCTTCTAGTACTATAGGATTGAGTGTACAAGGCATGACTCTTAGTTCTCCAGAGTCAAGTTTTCTGAATGATACCGTAACGGTACCTTTTTTTAATGCATCAAGTAATTTTGTTTGTTCTGTTTTTTCCATAATATATTCCTTCAAAAATAAAAGGGGGAATTGCTCCCCCTAGTATTATTCGCCGTCTACGACGACTTCATCAACATCCATAGCTTCGGCCTCTGGGACCATTCCTTCTGGAGCTTCTTGACCTTGAGCAGCAGATGCAGCATTTAAAAACGCCACTGTTCTGTTTCTCAATCCGCCAACTTGCTCTAGCTCTTGCCCTTCGAAACCACCACGTTTTGAGCACATATCAATGATTTGTACAAATGTAGCGATATCTTGAAGCGAAAGCTGAGGTGCTTCCGGTTGTTCGCCTTCCTGTGGAAGGACTTTACTATCTAATTCAGCCATTTTATTTCTCCTTTGCAAAGTAGACTAATTATGAGAGACCCGAACCATTCGGCATCTTCTCGTATTATCCTCATAATTTATGAGAATATCTTCTGCCATATTATTTATACAGCAAATGTCGATGATTTCTCTAAAGCTATAAAATAATCAACTGGATAATCATTGTTAGTCCAATTGGAAATTAGCTTAGAAGAAATATTGACAAAGTAATCGCCAGGCAATAACTTTAGGTTTGGCATATTAACAACATAGTTAAAGTTTGCCTTACATGAGTTATCACTGTCGAGTTCCATTTCAAAAGTGTTTGAAGTCGAATCTTTTTCGTCAAATACTTTTGCAACTACAGTACCATCTTGGCCACTAATCGCTAAATCAGTATGCCCTAATACAGCACCAGCTTGCTTTAATGCTTTAAGTTGGTCATTAGTAATACTAATACCAAGTTCGCACTCAGGCATTGTGATGTCTTTAGACGGTTGTGTTAAAATTTCAGTTTCAGCAAAATAGTATCTTACTTTTTGTCCAGAACCAGAGATAAGAACTGACTTATCTTCAAAGGTTAATGTTGGATTATCAATAAGACCATACACTGAAAGAAATTCGTTAAGATCATAAATTCCAAACTCTACTGGAAAGTCTTCTACAATTTCTGCATTAGCTAAAATTGTTTTGGCTTCCGATATAGTCTTTAATTTTTGACCAGGTTTAAATACAACGTTTGGATTAACCGTTGCGTAGTTTTTTAATACGTTTATAGTTTCATTACTTAATTGCATATCTTTTCCTCATTTAATACATATATTATATCATATGTCCCTGTCATTGTACAGGTTTATTTTCACTATCATGAATCGAAAGTGCAATTATAGCATAGTGTAAAACTTTCTGAAGATCTTTTCTTGCATCTCCAGTTTTCCCTTTACGTCCATACCTTTGTGCGTATTTCAATACATTACCTATTGCAAAGCCCATACCATGACCACAATCAGTTATAAACTCAGTAGACTGAAATTTATTTCTGCTATAGTGGCTATCATATGTGCTATCAATATAATTCTGGAGCTCTTGTATTAGAGCTCCTTCATTAAACTTATAATTAATTTTTTTACTCATAGTTATCCTCTGATTCGATTTCTTGTTCTTCGCTATCCAAAGCACCTGAATCTACTTTAGTGTAAAGATCTAGGAATGCTTCCTTTGTATCATCATCGAACCTTGAGATACATAGATCAATTGCTTTTAGCTTATCTCCAAAGATAGCATATGATTGTGTAATATGGCATAACCTTCTCGTTGAAACTACTTCATCAACACCATCATCTGCAAATGTCTTTCTGATTATATCTGCCCAAGTAACTAGCTTTTCAGCAAATTCTTTATCAATTGAACCAAACTTTTCCATATGATTAATTACAATTTTTGTTTCAATTGATTTAGCTGGAAATTGTTGATCTATTGATATAGTAAATCTTTCTAGGAAAGCTTCATCTATGATTGATGCAGCTGTAAACCTACCATCATCTGAACCTTTACCTTTTGTATTAGCCGTAGCAATTATGTTGAATCCTGGTTGCGGAATAATTGTTTCACCCGTCTTTTTAACCAAGACTGGCTTACCTTCCAATATACCTTGTAAACACATAATTTTATTTGTAGCTCTATCAATTTCATCGAGCAATAATACTGCACCGTTTTCCATTGCTTTAAGAACTGGGCCTTTAGAGAATACAGTTTCTCCGTTAATAAGTCTAAATCCGCCAAGTAAGTCGTCCTCATCTGTTTCTGGATTAATTTGTACTCTAATAAACTCTCTGTTTAATTTAGCACATGATTGTTCAACCATGAAAGTTTTACCATTACCTGATAATCCAGATATGTACATTGGATAAAACATTTCTGATTTTATTACTTTAGTTACATCTTTAAAGAAACCCCATGGCACAAAAGTATCATCTACTGATGCGAAGTTTCTCTCTTGGTTAACTATTGATTGCATACTTAAGGTTGTGTCATCCTTAATTGGCTCTTCTCTTATTGGTAAAATCACAGCCGATAGATCATATTGACCTCTGGTTTCACCTTTTGTTTCTAGTAAAGGTGCCCAATCTTTCTTGGTATAACCTAAAGATTTTGCTATTTCTACTATTGTAGCTTTTCTAAAAATTGTAGTATCTGGATATTGCTCAATTAGCTTATCCAAAATGTTCTTAGTGTTCACGTTTATCATAATATAATTCACTCCTTTTTTGATTTATAGTAGTATTGTAACAGGTTTTGAGTCAAATGTACAGTGTTTTCTGCATTTATTTTGCAATTAAACTGCAACTGCCTTACCAAACTTGGTCATCAGATTTTTATTTGTTTTCTTATTATTTGAGTATTTTTTGAATGCTGATCTTATTTGATTATCAGAAGCTGTTTCAGATATTTCAAATGAATCTTCAACATCTACTCCAAATTTATCGCCTCTTACAACATAGTAGTTATCATATCCAAATACGTTGGTAAATTCAATACATCTGTTTTTTGTATTTTCTTTAATTTTAGATTTTCTAAATTTCTGAAATTCTGATGAATACCAATCATTACTCTTATGATACGCATCCATAATTTTATGGTTTAATTCTTTAGAGCCATTAGCTACAAAGAACCCCATTGTGTTAACGCCATATCTTTTCTTAAGATTAATGTAGAGATCTTCAGTTCCATTTCTGCCTCTATCTCTTAGAAGAGCTCTTCTACCATCTATTGTTATTTGTGTTTTTCCATCCCAGTAAGCTGAAGTGTTATTTACTCTTTTTATATTTAAGCTACTATCTTCATATATGTTAAGTCTGTTTGTATCACCATCAGTAATAGATAAAAGTGTTACATTTTCTAACTGATGCTTAGATTTAAACTTTTTAATTAGAGAATGAGTAACAATTAAAGCTTGATTAAGTGGTGTAGAACCCCAGTCTTCTTCTTTTGGCTTTATGTAATCATTATATGAACCTCGTGCCCAATCTGTTCTAGCATATAACCACTTTAGTGCTTGCTCAAAATCATTTTTCTTTAGAGAACTATGTATTAATTGTGGCATAGATAATGAATCCATGTGAATGTCTCCATCAGAATAATCACTCATTCTATAATCTGTTCCAGTAGTAAATGCATAAACTTCAAATGGAATATTTACTGCTTTACAAAAATGAACACTATGAATAATTTGATCTAAAACATTATGTAATTGATCACACATAGATCCAGAATAATCTACTAACATAAACATACCATGATTTTTTGCGTCTGCTAGATGTGTAGTTTTTGCAAAAATATCTTCTGATACTCTATAGCTGTGCAATTTATTAACATCAATTCTTCCAGTTTTTGCAGTTTGTGCATGCATCCATCTCGTAGCAGCTTTTCTTTGCTCAAACTCTTTAACTGCTGGAACAATTGATTTCTTTACCTTTCTTATGTAATCTTTAAACTCTGTTTCCATCTTTTGAGTAAGAACACCATTGCTGTAGTTATTACTATAGTAATCATCATCCTTATAAATTTCAATCATTTTATTCAACCTGTCAGTTCTTTTATCCATAAGATCTTTATGTAAAATAACTGCTTTATTGATTTTTTCTTTACCAATACAATTTCCGTAAGTAGTATCACTTGTTTCAGGTATTAATGATTCTTCCATTGCTCTAAAAATTTCATCAGTGACTGATACGTCTTCATCGGTATGCTCAGGTTGAGGATTGGTTGAAGCGTTTGATTCTTCTTCTGTGTTTTCTGTATCTTTATCAACTTCATTATTAGAGGAGGATTGTTCATCTCTAGTATTTTCTTCTTTTTCATAATCATTCTCCATGTCGTCGTGACCCATTGATGTAGGATCTTCGTTATCTTCTTTTTCGTTATCATCTACGTCTGGTTCAGGCATTTGCGGAGGAGTCATAAGATCCTGTTGATTATCTTTAGTATAAGCTAGAATTTCTCTAACAACATCTAGTACTTCTGAAAATTCTTCAGTTGTCATAGTTTTATGATAAAGGTTTTGCTCTTCAGCATTAAATGGTACATCTACCAAATTGCCTACTTTAGCTTCAAGATTAATTTTATCAATTAGTTTTACTTTATCCCAATCGATGTTATCTACGTCGCCAAAAAATTCATCAGCTACTAGTTTTTTGTATCCTCTTGACATTGGACCAACTAAACCAGGATAATCTTTCTTGATTTTTTTCTCAATCCTAGCGTCTTCTACAACATTAATATATGATCTAGGACATCCTTCTAATTTCTCTGGAGAATCATGCCAACCTTCAAACGGTGTATATAATGCATGTCCTACTTCGTGACCTATTAAAAGATCTGTTACGTCTTTGGTAGCATTATCCCATGCAGGTAAACCTAATACTCTATTTTTAATATCGAACCATGCAGTCTGATAGTTACCGCTTTTAACAGTAATGTCTTCTTTGGCTAGTAATTTTGCAATTGTAGTATTAATAGTTCACTCCTTTTATTAATTTATATATGTATTGTACCAGGTTTGGGCACATTTGTACAGTGTTTTCTGCATTTATTTTGCAGATTTATTTTATTTTGGAAAAGTTTCTGTCTTTAAAGAATTCTATTTTACTTCTAAATTTATTCTCTAATACATCGCCTTTATGTGATATGATGAATACATTAGAACCATCCTCTAGCGTATCCAATATTTTTGTAAGATTATCAATGCCATCCATATCTAAACTAGAATCAAAAGTTTCATCCAATACTAATAGATTAGTTGATGCACTATTTTTCATTTTAGCTATTTGACTCCATGTAAAGAGTAGTGCTAAATCAATTCTTTGTTTCTCACCTTCACTAAATGATGCATAGTTAAATGAATCCCTGTGTCTTGATCTAATCGTTTCACTAAAATTTTCATCTAAATGGAATGCTACAAAGAAATCTAATACTTGTAAATATTGATTAATAAGACGATTCATTACTGGTAAATACTGTTTAATTACTTTTGTTTTAATTCCAGTATCCTTAAGCATTTCGCCTATAACTTCATTATATGTTCTCTCTTCAACATAAGCTAATTTCTTTTCAGTTGTACTTTCTTTCTTTTTTCTTAAAGAGCTTAGTTCACTCTTTGCAGTTTTTACATCGCCAGTTTGATTCTGTAAACTATCTATTTCCTTTTGTGTTTTTCCTACTTCTTTTTGCAATAACGTTATCTTTTCGTTATTAGCATTTATTCGTTGCTGCTTTTGTCTTAATAGATTTAGATTGTTAAGAATTTCCTTACCTTCTTTTTCTAATGTATTAACTTCTTTTACTAATTGTGTTTGTTGATCTTGTACGTTTTTAGCTTTTAGCTTTAAATCGCCTAGTTTTGTTTCTTTAATTTCTATAGTAATTTCTTGTTCACATGTTGGACAATTATCGTTTTCTTCAAAGAATCTTGCATCTTCTACTAAAGATCTAATTTGGTTTTTAAAATCTTTATCATAGGCTTTTACGTCGGACATTTTATCATTAAAGGTCTTATACTCTTTTTCTTCGCCAGCTAACATTGTAGTTAAGTTTTTTCCTAGATCCTTTGATTCTTCAAATATTTCCTTGATCTCTTCTTTATAAACTTCTATTGATTCTCGTTTCTTTTCTATTTGCTCATCGTTTAGAAATTGTAAATCTTTTATATATTTAGATTGTGAATCTATCTTAGTTTTAAATAAATCGATGTTATGGTTTATATCAATTAAGTCTTCTCTAATCTTTGCATTTCTTTCTTTAAGCAATTGATTCATTTTAGAAAAAATATTAATATCCAATAGATCTTCAATGACAGAGCGTCTAGACCACGCTGGTAGTTGCATAAATGGAATGAATGAGCTACTTCCTAATACAACTACTTGGTGGAAACTTTTATGGTTTAGTTTAAGGATATTGCTTTCTAAATATTTTTGATAATCTCTTACATTTGAAGCTTGATTTATCATATTGCCATTTTGCCAAATCTCAAACTTTGTTGGTTTTATTGATCTAACTATTTTAAATTGCGAACCACCAATATCAAAATTAACTGTAACTTCTGTATTCTTTCTATTAATTGAATTCATTAATTGCTTTTTATTAATGTCTCTATGTGGTTTACCAAATAAACCAAATGATAAAGCATCAAGTAACGTGGATTTACCGGCCCCGTTTTGTCCTACAATTAATGTTGTTGGTGATTTAGTTAGATCTATTGTTATAGGATCGTTTCCAGTGGATAAAAAGTTTTTCCATGAAACCGATTTAAAATGTATCATACTATATTATACTACCTCGAGGTTTTGTGCTTCAGTATAAAGCTTTCTTAATTCTATTTTAATGTGTTCTTTATCCAAATCTGTGTCAACCGCTTCAACATAGGAATCTAATAGTTCAGTAGTATCCTCTAGTGAAACTTTTTCGTCTTCGACATTGTCGCCTAGATATTCTTCAAAGCTTTCTGCTATTTTTAATTCATATGTATTTACGCTTTGTAGTTTATCAACAAATTTATCAAACATATACAAATCGTTTTTATTAATTACAATTAGTTTTATGAATTTATTTTCAAATTGGCTCATATCTATATTATCATAATTATGTTTAGAATCATCATAGATTACCTTTTTAAACATAGTAATTGGATTACGAACTGCTTCAATTTCTCTAGTATCTGTATCTAATACGTGGAAAAATTTAGGATCATCTACATCTGCCCAAGTAAATTCCATCTGTGATCCTAGATAGTGTACATTGTCTCGACTTGATTTAGTATGAAAATGCCCTGATAGAACCATTTCAAATCTAGAAAACACATCAGCATTCATTCCGTGTGGATTAGGTACTCCTGCCATCATGTCAAATCCTTTTAGCTCGAGATGAGCTCCAAGTATTGAAGCTTCACATTGCAAAGCCCATTTTGTGTATTCTTCGTAATTAGAGTTATTGATCCAAGGGATAACTGCAACTTTACAGCCGTCATAATCTAGAACTTTAGGTTTCATTATAATATTTACATTTGTAGTAAAGTAACCAAGAAGTTCCTTAAGAGAGCATAATTCATTTGTATTTTTAAAGTAAACATCATGATTACCAGGAATAATATCCATAGTAATACCCATATCACGCATAGGCTCAAGAAAATGTTTACGATTAGCATTAAGTGCTTTAAAGTTAACAAACTTTCTATGCTCATAGTAATCTCCTAAATGGAGTATTTGTGTTATATTGTGTTTTTTAAGATAAGGGAAAAATACTTCAGTATAGAATCTATCATTATAGTTAAGAAATATATCCGATGAATTTCTAACACCACAATGGGTGTCATTTAATATAGCTACTTTCATTAATTACCTCATGAATAGCTCTAGTTTTTCACGAGCCTTTTCTTCTTTTGCAAATTTCTTAATCTTGGTATCTTTATCTCTTACCTGTGATATTCTTTGTCTTAAAGTATCTACATAGGCCATGGTTTCCTGAGCCATTTCATTATCCATTCCAGCTTCTACAAATTCCTCAATACCCATTTTTTCAATAAATCTAAACTTAATATCTTGTTGCTTTTTTTCCTTAGTGATTCTTCGGATAAAAGCAAAGTAACAAATTTGTGTGAAATATGAAAAGGCGTTTGGTTTACCCGTTCTTGTTGCAGTCTCAAGATTATAGTTTCCTATAGCTCTTAAGCAATTTTCAACTGCATCCATTACCATTTCTTCACGATAGGTATACCTCACAAAGTTCGGTCTATGAGATAGGCCTTCTGCAATTTTAATAAAACATCTTGCAATATAATCTGTAACCTTTGGTAGTTCTTTATCTTCGGATGCTGCTTGGTTCTTTTCGCTAACATAGTCAACAACAGCTAATGAAAATTCTTTGTTGTTAATATAATGTGCTTTATTTTTACTCATTAGTATTCTCCATAATTATTAGTATTATACCATACTTTTAATGAAATGTACAGGTTTAATTTATTTGCAGAAAACACTGTACAAAACGCATTTTATATGATATAATAATATAGCATACCGGGGAGGGAATAGTATAGACTAATGTATAGTTTCAGGCTTATCTTCAACAGCTGATTCATCATCATATTCTTCTTCCATAGTATACTCGTCTTTTAACATATCGCGATACTTCTCAAACAACTCAGTATTCGACTCAATTTTAGCCTCTGGTTGATTCTTCTGTAACACGAAGTTAATATAGTTTTGTTGTACGTTTTCATCGATCTTAACTGATGCGATGATTCTATTTTTCATAATCTTAAATAAGGAAGCTTTAGTAAAAGGAAACCAAGGGGATAATGTATATCCACCTAGCATGTTTTGATTAAGCAATACTGGCCTTTCAATCAAATAATTGCTTTCGTTATTTTGATTAACAAGAGCTAATATTTCATCTCCATTAATCATTTTAATATGTCTAATATCTAAATTACCTTCCATACTACTATTTATATGTTAATCTCATGTATCTCGTACTTAAACTTTTCTTTACTATATATTTTAATTCTCACAGCTGCATGCTGTAATGTATAATTCTTTTTAGATTTCCAATGCATATCATCAGCTATATCAAAAACTTGCGTACTTTTACCATCTTTTGTTTTTCTTAATCCTCTTCCTATTGACTGAAGGACTCTAATTTGACTTTTACTTGGTGAAGCAAATATAATGTTATGAAGACGCTTAATATTAATCCCTGTAGAAAAAGTGCCCATGGAAGCAACAATAATGGCATCTTCCTGTGTCTCAGTAATCTCCCTGATTTTCTCTCTCGTGTCGACATCTGTTTCTCCCGATACATAAAATAGCTTACGTGATTTGCGACCATTAGCTTCTAGCTTATCCGATAGCATAGTATGCAAAGGCTTTCCATGCTTTTCTACAAATTGAAATAGTATTAATGTATTACCATCCTGATCAAGTGCAAGATTAGATATAAAATTATTTCGAGGGCTATACTTAACAATAAAATCTATTTCTTCTTGGTATTTGTTTTTAACAACTTGCCTGCATATTTCTTCTTTATATTTTAATAATAAGATCTTAATATCTAAATCTGCTAATGCCTTATTATCTATAAGTTCTTTAGTCGTAGTGACTTTATAAACTGGTCCAAATAAACCTTCTAATACTAACTGATGAGTTTGTGTTCCATCTAATGTTCCAGTAGTTCCTATTCTGTATTGAGCTTCAGTACATTTTTCTAATATTGCTGTTAGCGATTTAGCCTTAAAGTTATGTGCCTCATCTCCTATTACCATACCGTATCTTTGAAACCACGAATGGCTTTCCTTATAAATCGATTGCCATGTAGTAATAGTAACTCGTTCTTTAAAATGGTATTTATCTTTACCTGCATATATCCTATGGCATTCGTTTGGTGCTTCCCACTCATCAAATTGGGAATAGTCTGCAAAGTCAGAATACATTTGTTCTACAAGTGAAGTAGTAGGGACTATTATTAACACATCGTTGTCGTACATTTCCAGGTAATATCTCAAAGCTAAATATATGATTAAACTCTTTCCAGATGCAGTAGGTGATAGTAAAAGGCTTTTAGTTTTTGCTAGCAAGAGCGAGAGTGCCGTAAGTTGGTAATCGCGAGGGGTTATACCCTCTCCGTTCACGCTAAGCCGTATTTCACTTAAAAACGCATCTAGGTCGTGGTCAAGGACCGTGTCAGGCCTTCCATAGAAGGCATCGTTATCTACCAAAATGTCGTAATTTCTTACATCTGCAAACTCCTTAAGATACTCAAATAAACCAGTATATAAAACCTTCTTTCTTAGGTCATATAACCGTATTTTACCATCCCACATTCTGTTTTTATACGCTGGCATAAACTTGTAGCCTGGCACATAAAAACAAAAGTGTTCTGATAACTCTTGTTCTATACTTGGTTCTGTTTTTATCTCAAGAAAAGCTTCGTTTTTCTTTTTAACTTTGATGCTATCCATTAGATTCCGCTAGTGAATTTTCTCCATTCAATCATGTTTTTAATAGTTTGATGTCGCCATTTTATATTTTCTAATATCTCTTTTAATGTATCACATATCTCTTGAGAGTATTGCATCTTGGCTTGATGTTCTTGAATTAGTGGATCTGAATCATAAAATTTATCCATGTCGCCTTTAAGTACAGTAAGTCCATTTAATGGGTTATAATCCCATCCCTTTTCGTCCATTTCTTCTTGACTCAATTTGCCGTTATAATGCGACCATTTGTCCTTAAGTAGCACTTTAAATTCAAGTTCAAGTTTTTTGAGTTTTAGACGATTAACACTAAGTAATTCTAGGTATTTGCCATGTAATTTCGCTGAGTCGCGAGATGATTCATCAAGAGCAAGATCCTTTATCTCAGAATCTTTTTTCCACATTTCTAATATTTTTTCTAAATTATTCATAATATCCTCATATCATATAGTATATATTATACCATAAGACGATTTAAAAGTACAGGGCTTATTTGAATTCGTACGAAGTGTATTCAAATGTAACAGTAGCTTTTAAATATTCAACTCCAGCTGTTGTATCAAATTCCAAAGCATCTAGTGATGTTGGAAAAATTCCGTTAAATCTCACTTCCTTGGATAGATTATTGTGAGAGTTTAAGATTAATAGAGTAGCATCTTCCTTGAAATCACCTTTGTTATTAACAAAATCATGCATCCAATTGTATGTCTCTATATAGTTATCTAGGTCTTCTGTGACGTTAAAGGTTAAACTTAAATCGCCAAATTCTAATCTGTTACCAGCTTCACTGAGTGCAACACCTTTATAAGGTATATCAACACTACCTAATGCTAATGAAGGTAAATTTACTGCAGTGCAAAAATATTCTATGTTCGCAAACTTATTACGATCAATAGTAAATTGAAACCCTACAGGTGATAGAAAGTTTTTATTTGTAGTTAATGTAGCCATATATCTATTTATACGCAAAAGAAAGGGGAACTAAGTTCCCCTCTCTAGAATCTGATTAATTAATCAGTGGTTTACACCATGATGTCATCAATTCTGAAGATTCTGAAGTATGGGTTAGCACGGTTAGTACCAGCACCTGTAGCTGTTCCCACAAATGGGTTCTGCTGCATTCCATATCTTGTTTTGAATCCGATTCTTGGCTGGAAGTCATTCTCCCCAACTGCTTTAACCATAGTTAAAGGTACGTATGGGCAATAGAATAATCCTGCGTCATATGGGTTAGCTCCTCTGTAACCAACACATGCGAAATCAACAGTTGCATAAGGATCTATGTAGACCTTTAGCTTACCGTTAAGAACACCTGCGAAAGTGTTACCAGTATCATCAACATTTAATTCTGTTGATAATGCAGGAGTATAATCCATTTTACCAGCTGCTGCTAGAGCTGAAGCAACGTCTGAAGAAACGATTACAAAGTTACCTTTTCCTCTTCTTGTTGTTTTAGCAATAACGTTAGCTTCTCTTTCGAGTTGCATGATAAGACCTTTAAATCTTTCAACCATCCATCTACCATCTGAGTCAGTGTTGACATCAAAGATACCAGATACTGCTGTTGAAGATTGTAGAGCACCGATTGTTGCTTTCTGAAGAATTGTTCTAACAACTTCTCTGTTGATTTCCGCTAGGATCTCAGCAGATAGAATGTTAGCTAATTCGCCTTCAGCATCTAATCCGTGGATTGCTTTAAGGTCTTGTGCTAATTCCATTGTGTACTCAGCTTTTAGAGCTCTTGACTTAGCTTCAACTGTAGCTTTCTCGATTGAGAATGCCATTTCAGCAAAGTTAGTGCCGCCGCCGTCGCCTAAAGCTTCAGCTGCTGCTGTATTCATACCGCTACCGAATGTAGAAACTACATCAGCTTCGTCAGCGATAGAGCTACCTGCATCTCCTGAATCAGCTACTCCGCCTAAACCTGTTGGTTCAGCTTGATGAGTACCTGTTCCTGAGAAATCAGTATCAGCTTCGTCTAAGCCTAGTGCTTCTGCACCAGCTTGAGTTCCATATCTGGACTTCATAGCAAAGATTAAACCTGTAGGTCCAGTCATTGGCTGTACTCCACAGATATCGTATGCGATCAAATTAGGCATTGCTCTTCTGACAAGAGAGATTAATACTGGGTCAAAGTTTGAGATATTTGAACCTGTAGCATTATTAGCAACCTCGGAAATCATATTTCCTTGTGAGTGTGCTGCTTCTTGTCTGAGGGCGATTTCCTGGTTTTCTAACAAGCGAGCTGTTACAGCTTTCTTGTAACGGTCCGTAATTGGTGCAGCTTGATCATGCTCCAGCACTGGACTCCATTTTTCTATTAAGTTTGAATCTGCGTTAAACATTTTCGTTTTCCCCTATTTAGATTATTTATTAAATTTACTTATAGCTTGAGTGTATCTAGTCATGACATCAGATAAATCAACTTCTTGATTATCTTCGCCTAATAGACTGTCTACTTCGTCAGCTGTTTCATTAACTTCTTTTGTGAAGTATGATTCTTTAACAGTTTTTACTTTCATTTCGAAAGTTTCTTTGTTATCAAAATCAATGTCTTCTACTAAAGATGCTAGTTTTTCAGCTTCAGTTTCAGCAAGCCCTGAAGATTGTTCTCTAACTACTTGAGCTCTTTCGTGAGATTGAACTTTATTAAATAATTCGATTGAATCTTCTGTGGATTTATTGAGTTGTTCTTCTAGTTCAGAAACCTGTGAATTAAGATCATCCACTAAGTCGACTTTACCTTCTGGAACTTCAATGTAATGTTCTTTGAATACTGATTGTAATGAAGTCATAAATTCTTCAGCTATTTCAGTCCTAAGACCTTCAGTAACTGATAGTTCATTTTCTTTCATCCAGTTTTCAACTACATAATTTAGGTATGAATCTACCTTCTCAACTAAAGAGCTCTGAATTTCAGAAACTTCTTCTTCGAGATTTTGCGCGTATTCGCCTTCAAGTCTTTCAATTTCTTGAGTTAACTTAGATGTTAATACAGCTTCGAATATAGCTCCTGCCTTTCCTCTGAATTCATCAGAAAGTGTAGCTTCTTCGTTTACCAATGCATCTAAATCTTCGTCGAAATCAACTGATTCAACTTTAGCCTTAGCATTGCTTGGCTTAGCCTTAATGGTCTTATCCCCTTCGGGTTTAACAGCATCAATAGCTTTTTTAACTGAACCGTCATCTTCGGCCTCGTCCATTTGTGACATTTTTGCAAATAATTTTTGCGCGTCTTCTTTTCTAGCCTTCTTAAGCATTTCAACAGCAGCTTGGATAACACCGGCTTTAGTTTTTGGCATAGATACTGCTTCCGCAACATCTTCTTCAACTACTTCTTCCGCTTCTTCCTGTACTTCTTCTGCTTCTGTTTCCTCGTCTAAATTCTCATTTTCAACAAGCTCTTCAGAAACTTCTTCTGTTTCAACATGCTCTTCGACTATTTCGTTTTCTATTTTGTCGATTGACATAACATTCTCCTATTTAGAGTTTTTTGAGTTTAGAGAGGAAATTTTTGAAAGCTCTTATTTCAACATCCGGTCTAACCGAAGGCCTAGCTTCTTTTATTTCAGTCTCAATTCTTTCAATTTCCTGTGGAACTAGTACATCATTCTCCCATATCCAATCGACTCCTTCCATAATACCATTGACAAATGCTGCAGGAGCACTAGGATCCTGTACAATATCAACAGTAGCTAATAGAAAGTCGTCATTCACGAATGTTGTACCTTGTTTCTGCACAAGACTACCCATACCACGACTTGATACTCCAAGCTTTACGCCACCTTCTAACAAACCTTTTACAATTTGTCCCATAGGGGTGTCTAAGATTGAAGCTTTTCCTACAACATCACTTCCCTCAAACCTGAGATCTGTGATTTTGTGTGAAACTTTATCAAGATTGATAGTCGGTCCATCTGGGTGATTTAATTCACCAACCGCTCTACCAGTCTTTACTTGTTCTGTAACGTATTTATCTACCGCTCTTTCCAAAATTTTCTTTTCGTAAATACGGCCGTTACGGTTCTTCTTATCTGCTTGCATAAATACGCCTTCAATTGCAAGTGATTTTTTACCGTTAACTTTTTCTTCGATAACCTCTATATGGCTATCATTATATTCTGATATTAACTTCATGTTAATCCTCTAAGATTTTTCTTCCTCTGATGTTTCTACATCTTTTTTGGAAACTAAAGTTGATGCAATTTCAATCTTTCTTGCATCTAACCCAGCTGATATTTTGTCAGCCATTATACCATCAAAGCTTTTATTTGCTGATACATTATCACCTTTTTTCAAATCATTAATTAAATTCTCAATACTCATAGTTTATTCCTCTGCTATTATTTATATAAATTATGTTCTTAACCGAACCTTGGATCGTCTGGATCTGGCATTATATTATCGCCATCGCCAGTTTCTTTATCGATCTGCTTCTTAATAAGTTCGATATCTTCGTCAGAAAATCTGAGAACGTTCTTTCTTACCCATTCATTAGAAATATATGTACCTACAAATTCATCTAATGAACTAAGCATATCGAATCTTTCTTTCCAGATTTCTGCTTCTTTCAATTCAGCAAAATAATTATCTTCAATATAATCAAACTGGATATTTTCTTTCCAATCGGCCCAGTCTTCTTTAGTGATAACACCTTTTAATAATAATTGTGTTTTAAGCAATTGCATGAATAGATCACTAAATCTCTTTCTTAATCTATCAATAAACTTCTTAAATTTTACTTCATCTCTAGTTATCTCTGATGCTCTACCTAACGAAAATTGCGATTCTTGTTCTAATCTGTTAATAGGTACATTAAGTGATCTATATAATTTCTTTTGAAAATAAACTATATCATCTATTTGACCTAAATTTTCACCGCCTGGCAATGTAGATATTTCGGTTCCTCTTCCACCTTCTCTTCTTGGTAAAAAGAAATCCTCTAACATCGACATATGCTTTTTATCGTCTTTTATATCGCCCGTTTGAGCATCATATATTAACTTATTTCTATATTGATTCATAATATTCTTTAAATATTCTTCAGCCTTACCTTTTGGCAAGTTACCAACATCAATATAAAATATTCTTCTCTCAGGAGCTCTACTTATTCTATAAATAACAAGTGAGTCTTCCATCATTCTAAGTTGATTTACTGGCTTAATAGCCTTTTGTAAATAACTCATAATTCTTTTTCTGGATTGATCCATTATACCAGATGTTGCATATGCTATTGCATCTGGATGAATTTTTATCCCTTGATTATATTTTCCTAATGCGTTATCCTGGAACATATAATATTCTTTTTGTTTTTTGATTACTTTAGCACCAGTCTTAGGATCATCCTCTTCTTCGATCTCTTTTACTTTTCGAAGTTTTGTAGGATCGATATATCTTAATTCTTTAATACCAGCTTTAGGATTTTTAGAATCAATAATTATGTGATATGGTAATCTACCATCAACATACCATCTTCTAAAAATATCATGTGCATAAGAATTAAAATTTAGTAGTGAAAGTAATTTACTAAATTCAATTTGTACCGATTTCTTAATCTTATCAGATGTTTTAACTTCATCTAATATAAGATTTAAAGGCACATCGTCATGATCACCAACAATAGATTCGTTGATGATATCTTCAATTGCAGCATCGCACTCAGGCTGACCTGCAATATCTCTGTATTTTAAAATGAGATCTATTTCATTTTTAGCCTTATCACCATCTATATCTAGGTAAGCGCCAAAATGACCACCGGCTTGAATAACTCCTGCACCATCTTCATCTGTTTTAGGAACAAATGATGGTAAGGATTTCTCCGCACCTTTTCTATTAATCTCAAATCCAAAAAATTCTGCCATATATTATAACCTCAAAATATTATTGGAGGGATTTCTCCCTCCTCTAATATTATTTATACATCTTATTATGATGTAGTATTTGACTCCCAGTATTGAATTTGCATCTCTACTGTAAATTCTTCTATAGCTGTTGCCTCATCATAGCTGAGTTCAATAGCTCCAACGTTAGTTGGGAAGGTTCCTCTAAAGTCATATTTTTTAACTGATTTACCTGAGTTATCTAATTGTTCTACAATCATGTCCGCCATGTAATCAGTTGGGTTTGCAAGTCCAGTATTAGCACTGTGTGCATTAATACCATTACTCCAAGTTTCAAATGCATCCCTTACTGCAAAGTCAGTATCATTAAGAACCGTGATTGACCACGCTTCAAATTGTCTGTCTCCTGCCATTATCAGTTTTCTACCTCTGAATGGTACCTCAACGACACCTAAGATAGAAGCTGGTAATTGTGCAGCTTTTACCATAAATGAAGCGACTTCTACGTCCGCTCCAACATATGTAGGAAAGTTACATGTAACTTTGAATAGGTTAGGTCTTGCTCCACCGCCTGTTAGCTTTGATTTAAAATCGTCTACGCCTAAAATTGCCATTTTTCTCTCCTATTATCCAGCCACTTCGTTGAAGCTTACGCCAGTTCTTGTTGCAATAAAGTTAAGAGTTATGAAGTTGATAGATCTAGCAGGTTTAATAAATATATCTGCTACAAATCTGTTTGAATCAACAACTTGCCCTGTGTTATTTGAATCATCACAAACCACTAAAAAGTCTGTAATTCCTCGTCTGCCTTTCACATCTCTTAGGAATGGTTCCAATAAATTTCTAAATTGAGCTCTAGTAAATTCATCGTTAAATTCGAAAAGTTGTGCTTTCGCAGCTGTGGAGATTGCTTTTTCTACAGTGACAAATAAACGTCTTACATTAATTCTATCAAAGGCTGATGCTCTGCTTAATAGAGTTTTATCTCCGAAAAGCATTGTACCTTGGCCTGGGAAAGATACCAATGGGTTTACTCTTGCCTTGTAAAGTTCATCTCTCTGTGTTTTAGTTGGGTTGAAAGCTAATTTAGTTACTCCTCGTAATTGACCTCTAGTCACACCAGCTGGTGAGAACCATGCGTCAGCTACTTGATCTGTATTAGCACAAAGACCAGCTACTAAACCGGATGCGCCAATATATTGGTAACCATCGTTATACTTATCATACACATATACTGCACCAGAATCCATAGAAGCATATGAAGAAGAAGTTAAATCATTTGCATAAGCTATTACGTTTGTATGTGGTGCGGACGCGTTTTCTGTGTCAGCTAATGGTGGTGAAATAAATGCCATACAGTCTTTTCTGCCTTCAGCAATTTCAATTAGCTTTAAGCCAATATTAGTTGCCCCATTTGCATCTGTAGGAGCAAATAATAGATTTACATCTACTGTTTCTGCGTCTCCTAATAGTACAAGACCTGCGTTAATTTCATTATGCGTTACAGCTGCTCCATCTAATCCACCATCTAAATCATAGTGTAATACTGATGTGTTAACTGTAAATGCTGCTCCCACTTGAGCCATTTTTTGACCAGCTTCGGATAATCCTCCGCCTGATACGTCATGTGCTGCCCATCTGATGTATTCAGATTGTGCGTTAATTACATCTTTGTAGAATATTGAAGAACCTTCTGGGCTCTTAGCATCTTCTGCTTGTGATAAGAATGGGAATACTTCTAATACAGTATTAGGTGTACCAGTAATAGCTCCTGTCTTATCATATACTACAACATGCAATTCGTCATTAAAGGTTGCGCCTTTGCCTAAATCCAGAGCCATCTGTGATGTTTCTGGAATACTATCTACTTCGCCTTTAAAAGCCCATGAACTGAAACCGTTAGTTCCATCAGTAGCTCCTGCTGTACAAAGATCGACAGATATAGCATTGCCCAACACTCCCGGACATCTTGCTACCCACTCGCCGTGATCGCCTTCGGCGAAAGTTTGTGCTTGATATTCGGATTCGTTTTTCAGTAAGACCTCTGTAGATCCGACAGATGCGTTACGCGCGTCGGATGCAACAACTCTTACTACTTTCAAAGCGTTTCCATACTTTAAGAATGATGCCGCTGTTAGAAAGTGTTTTGCGGTGCTAAGATCAGGTGAACCAAATTTTCCTACAAGTTCGTTTTCAGAACCTACTAGAATTACTTCGCTTGCTGATCCCCAATTAAATTGTCCCGAAAATCCACCAATACTGGTAGATACCGCTGGGACGACGTTCGTAGCGTCAATTTCTTTGACTTGAACGCCTGGTGATACTTGAAATGCCATCGCTTTATCCTCTCATTGAGTTAGTTAATATGTTTCATAATACGGATATTCACTAGTATTATTTATATAAATATGGTTCTTAATGGTCCGTACCATCGTTTTTCTCAGTAACATTACTCAATATAAATCTACGGTTAGGGTTTATTGATACTTTAAACTTAGTCATAAGCTTACGATTTACTAACATTTCTGAAGCAGTATCTTTAGTACTCAATCCAATTTCCGCATTATATGTTTTATTGTTAAATTTTAATTCGTGTTCTATTACAGGCCTTTTATCAAACTCTTTTAGGCCTCTTTTTGGTTCTGATACGTATAATACTTCGCTTTTAAACGATTTGCCATTTTTAGTCCATTTAACATAATCGCCATCAGCTTCCATCGTATCAACATGAAACATCGTGGCTGTAGCACTATTACCTGTATCAAATTTAGCCCTGATTGGATCTTCTTCCAATCCAGACAATATAACTGTTTCTATATATCCAGCCTCTAATCGCATTAAAGGTCTTCTATTTAATTCACTACTAAAATAATCTATAATAATGGATATTACTTCTTCATCAGTCTTTTTACCCAATGGCTTTCCATCTCTAGGGTCATACGCATTAAAATGTGAACGTATTCCTGGTGAGCCATTTACTTCCAACACATAAGGTTTACCTTTATGTAAGCACGTATCGACACCACAATATAGTGCACCACTACTTCTTGCAGCATTTACAATTATATCAGCTTCTTCTTGGGATAGTTTGTAAGGCTTTGTCTTAGCACCTAAGTGGACATTGTTTCTAAAATCCTTTTCGTTTTGCCTTAATCTTTCAGCTGAACCAATTATTTTACCATCTACTACTAAAGTTCTTACATCTGATTCCATATCAAAATATTCTTGTATAAGAATTTGAGCATTGAATTTCCATAATGATTGTGCAACAGAAACTAATGATGCCATATCATTAACTTTAGATACACCAACACCTTGTGTGCCAGTAAGAGTCTTTAAAACGACTGGAAATTTACCACCAACTCTATTATGTGCATCTTCAATAGATTTTTTGTTTGATAAAATAGAAGATCTTGGTGTAGGTATATTATTTCGTTCTAGCATAATAACATTTGACATTTTATTATCACATGCTAACATAGATTCTAAATCATTAATTAAGAAAAAGCCAATAACCTGCAATGATGATATAATAGCTTGTGCTGATAATGTTTGAATTGCACCTGCTCTTACAAATATAATAGAGTTATGTGTTTCTATTTCTACTTCTTTATCTTTTCCATCCGAATTCTGAATAGTAACACTGCCAATTTCAACATCTTTTTGTGATATCCAGGCTTCTTCAACATTTACTAAATTATATTTTATATTCTTTTTCTTTGCAACAGTCTCAGCCAATTCAGCAAAGGTTCCTTCTTCTCCACCTTTTCCTAAAACAACAATATGAAGCTCTTCCTGCTCTAGAGGCTCTTCGAATTTTTCATTAAAGTAATCGTTAAATTTTTCCATTAGAAACTGCTTTTCCATTCGGTTTCAAACCAAATATTTCCTTCTTCGTCTTTAGTATATTTATCAGCCTTTACACCATGGCTATCTCTAACAATACCAAAAGGTAACATATCATCTTGTATTTCTCTTAATCTTTCTCTATACAATAAATCTTTCATGTTAATGTTTGTTAAAGATTCAAATACATCCGTTGAGGTAAACCATCCAAATAATACTAAATTCATCATAAGATCATCATGATTAGGAGCAATTGCTTGGAATGAAGTTCCTTTAGATACAAAGGTGCTTAACTCTACAATAGTTTGTGAATCATGTATCATTAATTTTTTTTCTTCAATTAAATCTTTAATGGTTGAGCATCCAATTCTTTTTACTCTTTTAGTCATCATGACCCCAACAGCATTTGCTTTAATAGAAGATTCTACAAACAAGTTTTCATATTCTAAATCATAATATAAACCATTACATACAACTGCACCTTGGTCATTGCTTTCTACAACAACATAAGCCTCATTATACATCATAGCATATTTGTATATTATATCCGGAAATAGCATAGGCGACAATTTATTATCTCTAAATGTACCTACTTGCTGAAATGGCTTTTCTGAAACATCTATAATATTAAATGTACTATAATCCTGGCCTCTACCCTTTGCAACATCTACACAGATAACATAACTGTGGCCATCTTTTGGCTTATCATATAAAAATACATTTTCTTTTATATGAATAGGATCCTTTGCAATTTGAGCTAATAAATGATTAGCATCTATTAGGGTATTACCTCTGCCATGAAAAGTATTTCCAAATTCTTGTTCAAACTGAAGTGCTGATGTGTTAGCAACAGTAGATTCTTTCCACTTTTCATCTCTACCTGGTACATCCCACCAATCAACTCTAAATGGAATGTATTCATTTGTTTTTTGTGTAGCACCTTCCCATATCTTATGGTAAACATTACCAATACCATTTGCAGTAGATGCTATAATAACCTTAGTGTCTTCACCAGATGAAACAACTGGATAAGTAGATGTATAAAAGTCTGCATCTTTATCTACAAATGCAAACTCGTCTAAAAATAATAGGTTAACAGATAATCCCCTAATTGAACTAGAGGATGTTGCATTTGCTATTATTTTTGAGTTATTGCTAAACTCTATGGATCCTTTATTTAATCCTTTACAGCCTGGTTGTAAAAAGAAAGGAAGATTTTCTAAAGCTAAGGTAATACGAGCTAGCATTTCCCTAGCTGTAGCACCTTTGTTAGCTAATACAACAATAGTTTTTTCTGGATTAAATATAGCATACCATAATAAGAATACAACCGATGCTATTGATTTACCACTTTGTCTACATGCTAATACAATATTAAATCTATTATCACAGAAGTTTGTAAACATCTTTTCTTGATAATCATATAAATTAAAAGGCACTAAACCTTCATCTAATGAAATAATTTTTATATATTTTTTAGCAAAGTACGCAGGATTCTGCATACACTTTTGGTATTCTACAACTTCTTCTTTAGTAAACTCAGCTTCAACCCCATCTCTTTTTACTGAAGGATTTCCTAAGTAACCAAATTCGCTATTCTTGATCTTCTGCATTTATGATTCTATCTTTATCTTTATCTAATAATAATCTTTGTAAATCGGTAGTGCTACCAATAAAGACATTATTTTGAGTTAATTTCTTAACTTCCTCTCTTTCTTCAGCAGTTAATTCTTTATTAGCTTTCTGAAGTGCCATTAGTTTTTCTGTAGTGTCTCCAATGTCTTTTATAGATTTAGATAATACCTCAAATGCTCTGGGATGTTCAGACTCTCTAGCAAGTTCAGCTAAAGCATCTAGTGATTTAGATCCTATTTTTATAAGATTTTTATATGTTTCACGAGAAAATTCATAATCATCTTTTATATCTTTAGATATAATGTATTTCGGATTGTCTTTCACTGGCAAATTTTTAGTCAGTGAGGTTTTCATTTTATTCAATTTATCTGTCATTAATCTACTAATGGATTATTATCTATTGTCGTAGTTACCGTAAAGTTATCTGCAGTATCTGTGTTACCAACAGTAAAGTCCATCTCCTCCATAATGTTTGTAGTTCCAAATTTTTCAAAATCTATATTTACTTCTCTAATGAGACCAACATCAGCAGTAGGTCCGTAAAACTTCATTTTCATTGTAAAATCCAATTGATATATAAGAACTCTACGTTCGGTAAAGTCTCCTTCATAACTATCATCTATAGTTACACTATCTAATATAACTGGCACATCTTGTTTATGTGTAAAATTATCAACTGGACTTATAGATACAGTATATTCCGGTTGAAAGTATGGCAATATTTGTTCTACTATTTGTAGTCCATCATCTTGGTTCTTAGTCATTATATATAACGACATTCCAATATTATATGATGTATAATTTTTTATTGTCTTTCTTTTAGTAATATCACTTCCATGATTTTCTACTATTTTATTAAGTTTAATACCCTTTTGGGTATTATCTAATTCTAAACTTGTTATTTCAAATGCCATTCTTGGCAATTTAATTGCTAAAGGTGCGTCAAATCCAGCTTCTTGGTCTAATCTTGCTAAAAACTTTTGTTTAGGACCGTAAGCTAATGGAACTTTAATTTGGCTTAGTATTCCACCACTGCCGTCTTTTCTAACTACGTTTAAATTGTTAAATAGTGTTCCAAATACAGCAACTGATTTCCTCATTGTCGCATGATAAAAGTGTCCGCCAAACATTAGTAAGTCTCCGATGGATCGCCAAACGGATTTGATTCCGTAAAGTCTATAAAGTTATCGCCTAAAGTTTCAAAAGCAACGTTTTGTGCAGCACCATCTTGTGGCATAACATTTTCAGAATTATCTCCGATGTCATACACTTTAGTGATTACGCATGAGTTGGTGCTTGTGCCACCAATTAAAGGTTTAGATGCAGAAGCTATAAACTGCCTATATGTTTCTGAACCGCTGACACCTATGTTAGAAACTGATATTGTTGCAGCTACATCAGACGTTTTAGTAATAGTTTGAACTTCGCCAAATATTTTTATTGCTGCAGTTCCGCCAGAAGCTGGAACCAATTCTTGAGTTACAATCTCTGAGTGTTCAAAGTGATTGCCTCCAGTAACAGTAACGTCCATACCTAATTGATAAGCCTGAGCTCCAGTCTTATCGTCTATTTCACCTACTCCAGTTTCAAAATCCTCATCAGAATATTCGAATAATGAACATGTAAGTTTATAAACCGGTAAGTTTGATAGCTGGAAGAACGGTGAATCATCTTCAACATATGAAATCTCAAAGAATGAGTTTGTCATTGGAAGGAATAGTAAATCACCTTCGCTAGGCTTGGCTTTATTTTCGTGTAAACCTACTGCATAATTCCAACTTTTTCTAGATATTATGAAAGTAGCTTCATCTCTAATTTCTAAACCAAACTTAGAATATAAATCGCCTGAACCTTCAAAGCCATCAACATTTTCAATATATGCTTCCATTAAATAAGCATCATCAAATTTAGATGAAGGATCTTCGTTTAGTATTGAATCTCTATTTACTAAAGTCCTAGGAATATAATAGACGTCTTGTCCATATATTTTTAATGATTCAACAATAAGATCTTCGTATAAGTTTTGTTCGGATCTTACTGCCTGTGAAAAATAAACATTCCTAGGCATTTTTTATCCTGTGTAAAAATCGACTGGTTCTTCCCAATTAAGCCTGACTTCTTCTTCTAATCTTAGAATCTCTTCATTAGCATCATCAAATAACTGTCGACCATTAAATGTTACTCCACCCGGCATTTGCATACCTTCGAATTTTAAAAGATTAGCACCCCACTGCCTTTTTATTAAAGCAGTTAAGTATTTTTTTAAGTAATAGTCATTATAAACTTCATTAAAGGTCTCAGGATCTATAATTCTGTAAGCTTCAACTACTAAATAGTTACCTACAATTACTTCTTCTGACCACTTCATATGTATCTCTAATCTATTACGATGTTTATCAAATTGCGCAAACTTACTATCTGAGTCTATTAAAATGTCTAGAGTAGAAAGATATTCTTGAGCCATTGAATATTCTAACAATGACCCCATATATCCTAAACTAAACATATCATTCAAATGCATTTGGTATTTTATATCAAATAAATTGTTTGAACTAAATGTATCTCTAATAGGTAAAACTCTTATTACTTCAGTAACTAAACCATTAAGAGTTATATAGCCATTATCGATATCGGTTTGCGTTATCTGGTGTTTTAGAAAAACTTTTTCTATGGCGTCTGAATGATAATGTTGATAAAATTGTAAAGCCTCATCAACTCTGTCAGATACCTGATCGTCGTCAACATTAATCTCAATTACTGGATGACCTAATGCCCTTAAGCAATAATTAATTAATGTGTCTCTTGAATTTGGTACTGCCATTTAAATTTTCCTCTATTAAGCAATAACGCCAAGCGCCATTTTGTGTTCTACTCCAGCCATAACTTCTTCAACTCTAGCTAATGTAGCTGTGTTGTCGTAAGCACCGTCTGAATCAAAACAAACATTAACAAAGCGTGTATGAACTTTGTCAGGCGTAAATGAATCGTCAGTAAATGTTACTTCAACATCAGTAACGTCTTGAGTTGTTTCAATTGTTTCGCCTTCGTTATCTGGATCTGGCATAGATGTGGTTCTTGTCCCAGTATATGCAGATGCAATATTATATGAAATTGCCATTTTTATTTTCCTCTTAAATTTAGCATGAGGGTTATTCCTCTATATCTATTTATAATAGTTCTTTACCCAATATTACTGTCATAAACATCTTTAGTTACTTCTTCCCATTCTTTTACAGGTTTGGAATGTGTATCTAACGCTACAATTAAAAGCTCTCCAGGGTCTGGTGCTTCACAGTACACTACTGTAGTATCTTCCATGTCTATAGGCGGACCTACATTGAATAAAGTTGTTTTATAATATTTCATTATTTATTCTCCAATAATTTTTTCAATTCATCTATTTGTTTCTGTTGTTCTTTTATTGCTTCGACTAATAAGGGTACCATTTTTTCATACTGCACTGTTAGAAAGTCTTCTCCAGATTTACTTTGATTTGGTTTTGTTAAATCATGGTCAAAAGGTGCTCGTTTAATTGCAGCAGGCATTACTTTTTGTACTTCTTGTGCAATTAGTCCAGCATCATCTTTTTCTTGGTCAGGAGTAAATTCATGTTTATCCATCATGTCTTTACGCCAGTCAAATATAAA
>Ga0181402_1000040_pt1 | contig 41452 bp, 59 predicted proteins | sample 25SPOviralmetaG_FD_130131 | JGI IMG/M metagenome (GOLD analysis project Ga0181402, IMG submission 130131) | Marine viral communities from the oligotrophic San Pedro Time Series (SPOT) site, San Pedro Channel, CA, USA - 25 SPOT_SRF_2011-08-17 | ecosystem: Environmental > Aquatic > Marine > Strait...
CAGAGGGAGAATGTAACCAAGGTTACACAAAACTAGGAGACTGTATACAGTGCCTATACGGAAGCATAGAAAACTATCAGACACAAAGGGAGGACGACGAATGATGGATAATAAAGAGACTATAAAAGCATTACATAAAATGGCTTACGAAGTCAGAACAGAATTAGAAAAAGACAAATGGCAAATGGAAAAAAGCGACATCATGTACGACGAGGGATATATCTCGGGGTTGTGGTACGTAATAAATATATTAGAGGGAACTAAAACATTACCAAAGGAGAAAGTATGAGCAGAATCAAAAGACAAATGACTAATAAGCAAGTCAAAGAGATTAAAAACTATATCGAGTATTGGTTAGACGACCATTACGGAGTTAAGGCAGAGTTCAAACAGTTACCAACAGATGAGCTAAGAATTAAAGAAGTTCCTAGTTATAAGCTCGTGACAGATAGATTATTTAATTTAGAGATTGATTTGGTTTATTGGACACACTGGACAAATATGAATGATACCTTAAAAAGTCATAAAGTTGCTGACAGAACTATAACAATAGTTGTTAAACATAAGGACGTTGTAAGAACTACAGGCGAAAAGAAGACAGACCTTGAGACCGTGATACGAGGTGGATTCGATGACGATGGCAAGTTTGTATTCGGGATTCACGTCGAAGCAAACTACCTAAGAATGTTTGATAGTGGAAGATGCGAGCAAACACTAGCAGGGAGCTACGGTTCGGAAGAGTGGGGACATGAACCAACAGATTACGATAGTTGGGAAATGAATCTTATGTGGACAATGTTTAAAGCGTTGTAATAAAAGAAATAAAAACTATGTAACCTCTTCGGAGGTTGCATAGTCTAAGTAAGTAAGTAATAAAAATATAAGGAGATACATTGATAATAAAACAACTAAGCAAAGCCGATTTCGTAGACGAGTTTAACTTCGGAGAACAATCAAGTTATAACAACCAGTTTACATACGAGGGATTAAGTTCTTTGTACGATTACATAATGGAATGTTACGACGAGGAGAACCCATTCGAGATGGATGCTATAGCGTTAATTGTACAGTTCTCAGAGTACGATAGCTTAGAAGAGTGCTTGCAAGAGGTAGGCAACGACGACATAAAAACTATGGAAGAGCTACAACACAACACTTCAGTAATAGAAGTCGAGGGAACTGAGAGGATAATTATATCGGAGTTCTAGAAACAGACACAACTTATGCACCCTGCGTTAGGAGTGGCTTCTGTTGTAAGCAGAAGCCATGTCCATTCGGTAAGGCTACAAGCAAAACAAACTTTGCTTGTGTCTACCTAGGTGGAGATGAGGCAGGAGAATATTATTGTGAGAAGTACGAGGAGATACAAGCAGGTATGCCTGAGAACGGAGCAGACTTTAGTCCTGCATTCAATACAGGTTGCTCCTCTACTTTGTTTAATCCTGCAAGAACAAAAGTAATATTAAAAATAATGGAGGGAAGATAATGAACAGAGCATACAGGAGGGCAAATGCCTCAAAGAAAAAAAGCTCATCACAAAAAATATATTCTCCGACTAAATATATAAATAAAAACTACAACAAATTTATTGTTGAAAATACAGAAAGGATAACAGATGGGTAAGTATATAACAATCGGAGGACTTGAGTATATCTTCATGACAAGAGGCAGATATCTAAAGATACAAACTTTAGTAGGCGACTTGACATGGGATGCAGACAAGTTGTCAGACGGTGGACAAAAAACTTTAAATAATTTATGTAACGTTTTAGACGAAGCAATAGTCTAAGTAATAGAAAGAAAGGATATTATGAAAGTAAAAGAACTAAAAGATATAATCGCATACTTAGAAGACGGAGGAAGAAAAACATTAGAGGGAAGTGTAGAAAAATTTATTGAAGTGTCTAAAAGTTATGGCTTCAATGATGAATTTATATTTGAAAGACAACAAGCTAATGGCATGACTCCACACGAAGAATGGCAGGAAAGATACAGTAGTTATACCAATCTACTGAACTATGTTAGAGAGAGACATGCGAGTGAATATAAACATGCGTATCAAAACAGTTACCACCCAATTCATGGATGGAGAAAAAAAGAAATTAATGTGTAACCTTTTCCAGGGTTGCATCGTCTAAGTAAGTAAGTAATAACAAGGGAGATAATATGCCGAAGTATGAGAGCAGAGCAACAAGACTAAGTAATGCCATGGACTTAACAACAAACATTGACGAAGTCAATAACCTTAGGGAGGAGTTAGAACAATGGCTCGACAACATGCCTGAAAATTTACAGGCAAGTGAGAAAGCTATGCAACTAGAGGAAGCTATACAAAACTTAGAAGAGATTGCAGACGAGTTAGAAAACATGCAGGAACTACAACACAACGTAGAATTTCCTGGGATGTTCTAGTGGTAGATAGAAGTTTCATAGATAGGAGATTCGAATTGCTGAAAGACGCAGTGTCACAATCAGATATGTGGGAGGTAAACAATCCAAGAGTAATGAAGATACTGACACTAAGCATGGAGATGATTGAGGATGACGAGCTGTTCAACGAGGAACAGATAGAGCAAATATTCTACATACTTCTAGCAGTCGTAAAGCTATGGGGAAAACCTACAACTAATGTGTAACCAAATGCACCAGGAGAGAGTCTAAGTTATGTGGTTCGATGATGAGATATTGGACGACTTAGACGACGAGTTAACAAAGGAGAATATGATAAAGAAATACAAGTACAAGATAGACGGAGAGCTAACTGTCATGGCTACTACTAAGAAAGAAGCAGACGAGAAGCTCATTACCTTTATGAAACATAGCCCAACGTATGTATCAGAGGCAACGTTTATACATAGCGAAGAGATAGTAGACGGTAAGTTTACACAAGTACAGGAGGAAGAATGAATAGAAGTCAAAGACGTAGACTAGCTTCTAATAAAAAAGGTGGGACACAAATGAACCACCCAACATTCGGACTTAAGTTACATGCAGAACAATTAGATAGACAAAGGGTTACGAAACTAAATACAAAGGAGGAAGAATAATGGCTATGAAAATTGAAAGACTAACAATAGATATAATTACTGAAGATTGTGGAGAAACTTATTCGGCACTTGACCACATACACGAATGGGTACAAGAGAATGGATTAGGACAACACATAATCACAAGTGATACTATTACTTTAAAATTACAGGAGGAAGAATAATGGCTAACTTATTTAAAGGACATGTTGATTCTTACGAGCTGTTGGATTTTTTATCTGATAGATTGCAAGACGAGTTAAACAGAATCAATGTAGAAAAGCGACGAGGCATAAAGTCCTGGAGTGATGCAAGGTATACAAGATATGATGAGCAAAGATACATGCTAAAACAACATCATAAATATCTACAATCTCTATACAAGGAGCTAGAGAAAGGCGACATGATAGAAGATATAGCAAGAGATAACTTCGCAGTTTTAGATGAGCCACCGTTCTAATGCCGACTAAAACATATTGGATTATGTTTAACAACAAAGACTACAAGGAAAATCCTAACTTAGTTATCGACATGTTAACTGACGCAAGGATAGAAGAGATACAAGAGGAGGAAGAATGATTGTGAAATCGTTTAGAAATACAAGAGTACCCTGGCATATTAAGTATAAGAAAGATTTAATTGCCTGGGCATTAGTTAGATTCAGAGATGAAGAACCGATAAGCAATGGAGAATTTGTCTATGAGTTACGATGTACTAGATTCGGTGGACTACTGCACGACCTAAGAAAAGAGGGTTATGACATAGCTACTGTACGTGCAAAACAAAAGGGACACTACATTTATTACTTGTTGTCAATGCCTGACGAAGAAACAAGTAACAACTTGAAGTTAGTTTAACAATGATAGTTGTCAATATTTGTAAATGTGTAGTAACATTATGAGTATGATGTATGTAGTTACGGCTATAGATATATACAATAGTGAAGAACGTAAGTGGGAGTTCGACAATCTTGTTGACGCTAACAGGAAAGTCAGAGAACTGAAAGACCAACCGAGCAGATATGTGGTCAAGTTCACAACAAGTTCTACTGTTGTTGTCTAGATAACAAAACAATACAGGATAAGGAGAATCATGGCTAATTTATTTGGCGAACCTAACTATCTAAAAAAGTGGGCTATTGAATTAGCCAACGCATGTGGTGGTCAAACAGTAGAGAAGACATTAGTAATAAAAGAAACTAATGTAAGTAAAGTAGATGAACTTATAGAACAGTTTGTCAAAGACCATAATGATATGGTTATACAAATACACGAAGTAGAAAAAGCAATGGAGGAAGAATGAGCGAAATGACAGTAGAAGATTTAGTTGCAGAACTAATGGCACTTAAGATAGAAGACAAGCAAGTGTTTACAGGTAACGTCATACGAGTAGACAATAAGATTATACTTACAGGAATGACTGCGACTGTACCTGTAGTTGTACAAACACTTGAAGTTGATGAAGACGGAGAGTTAGTAAGAGCGAGAAATGAAAAGGGACAATACCAGGCAGACAATCCTGACACCGTGGAGAACGAGGCGTTCAAGGAAGAAGAGTAGTATGGAGATACAATGGGTTGTGTTGATAGTTATTATGACTGTATTGTTAACAGGTATATGTATAACAGTAGTACAAATACTTAGAGATGTGTTCATAGGTTTTGGTATTACCTTAACAGAGCTAAGAAAAATAAAGCTGCAAGAACTCAACAGTATAGATGAATTAAAAAATACATTATCAAGTACACGTTATAGAATTATTGATTTAAAAAATAATGAAGAGGTAGAGTGGAACGTTAGTGATGGAGACATTGGAGATTGGTTAAACAGTGATGACTAATAAAAGACAAAGCAATGAAGTGGGACTAGAACTATTATCTTTTAATAAACTATTAATGGATAGTAAAAAGGATGAGCTTAATAAATTGTCACAAGTCAGGACTAAACTAATAAATGATTCTGTTGCTGAGGGTTGGAGCGTAATACAAATAAGCAAAGCAACGGAACTAAGTAGGCAACGTGTCTACAAGATACTTAACGAGGGAGAATAAATGGCTAAATATAATAAAGATGATTATGAAGTAGTAGAGGTAAGACTAAAAAAGTTTTGGAAGGATTACCCTGATGGACGTGTGTTTACAGAGGTTGTAAAAACAAGTGATGACGGCACTATGGTAATTGTTAAAGCAATGGTCTATCTAAATAGGGAAGATGTAAACCCTGTATCAACAGGTCTTGCACAAGAAACTAAAGGTCAAGGTGGATTTGCAAACGCAGATGCTTGGATGGAAAATTGCGAAACATCAGCTATCGGTAGAGCATTAGCTAATTGGAAGTATCAAGGTAGTACTAAAAAGAGACCGTCACAAGAAGAGATGAGTAAGGTACAACCAATACAGAAGACAGGCAGAGTTAAAGACATTGTCATAGAACAAGAAGATGCTGCACTTAAGAAAGCTAAGCAAGACTTTTCTAAAGACATAGGAGCTGATGAACAATCTGTTGCTGACCAAATATCAGATATTATTAAAGACATGTGTCCTGATGCAAAGCTAAGAAAACAAATTAAAGATTCTGCTTGGCAACAATCAATGGAAGACAACCTGCCTAAAGAGATAGAGGATTGGTCTGACGGAGATATGAAAACTTTCTTAGGTCATTTCGGTACGCTTATGCAAGATGACAAGGCTATGTTAGACAGCATGACTACTGATATAAGTGATACACAAATGCAATGTCCTGACTGTCAAAAGTTTGAATGGATTAAGGACAACAGAGAAACAAAAGCAACTAATGAGAAAGCTAAAAACATACCTGACTTTACTTGTGACAACTATGGTGCAGACAAAGATGGTTGTGGTAAAGGTTGGTACATAGGTAGCAAAGACTTTCCATTTGATAAATGGCTTTAGAAGAAATAGGTAGCAGCGAATCAATCAACAAGTTACTAGATAGAATAAAAAAAAGATACCCTACTTATAACTTTGATATTCCTGCTGAACCTGACCGTACACACAAAGCACCTTACTTGTGCAAAGATAATAAAGATACCTACTACGACAATGAGGGTAATGTCTTTTGTGCTACAAGGTATAAACTTGTAGATGAATACAACCCACATGCCTGGACATGGGCAACATGTCATGCACTTGTAAGTACTTTAGATGAACAGAAAGTATATAAAGATTTACAAGATGAGGCACCTTTCTAATGGGGTACACACCACTGCCTGAATGTGTAACGATACGAGTATCAGATATAGATGGGTTAGGTTTGTTTTGTGTTACTGCTATCGAGCAAGGATATAGCTTAGGCATATCACATGTACATGATACAAGATTTCCTAATAGATTTATTCGCACACCACTCGGAGGTTTTGTTAATCATAATGACGAACCGAACTGCAGAACTGTTGACATACAAGGATACAAATACTTAACGGCACTAAAAAATATAGAACCAGGGGAAGAACTAACTCTTAAATACAGTATGTATAATTTAGACCTTGTTAACTAAAACCCTATAAACATTGAGCATCTATCCCTTTGAGGTTGCCCTCAGACAAGAGACAATATAGTAGTGGCACTATGTACCACACAAACTACAAGATTTTTAAGTTATCCCAACCTTTATTGCTGACAGTAAACGATAAGACACCTGGGTGTGACCAGTTACCTGTCCTTGCAGTAAAGTCTATGCTCTTATCTAATGAAGGACACTGAAACCAAGTTCTATCTCCTTGCTGCTTACTACGAAAGTGATGATAGTGACCTGTTACAAGAATCTCTGCGTCTCCCGATGGTAAGAAACCATACATCTGTCCTTTCCACCACGATTCTATCTTAGCTTCAGCGTTACCACCACCTGTTGACATATGTCCATGTGTCATAGCAACAGTCTTACCTTTGACGGTAATGTTCTGATGAAATCCTTCAGGTATGTTTACTTCTACGTGTCCATATCTATCAGGATTAGCAGACATAATCTCTTTGCATATTTCCATGTGCATAGTGTCTGAGTTATCTAAACGTGTAGTTGTAACCTGACCCTTGCCTGACCTGGAGGTCTCGCCATGATTACCTGGTACTCCACACAATACAATACGTTTAGCTAATGGTAAGAATGTATCTATTGTTTTCATCATCATACTTCTAGCTAGTGCGTACTGTTCTATTAGTGTCAGCTCTATATTGAATGGTTGAGAATCATAGAATCCATAGCAGTTTTCTGTAAGGTCTCCAACACCTGCTATATATATCTCATCTATTTGTACGTTAGTCTTACGTAGTTCTTTGATTCTTTGTACTGCATCTTGTAAAGCTACATCATATCTCTTGACTGTATTCTCTACACCGTAATCTTTTTTACCTAGTTGCCAGTCACTCATAAAGAACATAAACGCTGTGTCTCCACCCTTGTCGTACTTCTTTATGGGTACTTTTCTTTTTGCAGCACTCAGTAATTGCTTAAAGTATTTGTCGTGACCTGGTTTTTTCTTGCGAACAATACCTTTAAACGCATAGAATGTCTCGACTTGTCCACCTTTTAGCTGTGTATTCCAACTAGATGCACGAACTTGCCCATCTATTTCATATAAGTTTGGGTCAAAGCCCCACTCTTTTAGTATGTCATCATACTTTGATTGATAGTTGGGGTCGTTTCCTACGTGTGTGATTTCTCCAAGACCAGTGACATTATCTATCTCATAGCCTGGCATCCATCCTGCTTTGTAAAAGTTATTACCTAACTCTTCAGAGGATAGCTTTTTTTTCTTTGGCATAAAACCTCCTTTAGCCCTGTTACCAACAGTCTATAGAGGTTTACTTAGAAATCGTGTATTTAATTAAATTATTTGCTGACTGATTGTGAGTTACCACCAATTTGTTTTTTGGCGTAAGTCTTAATTACAGCTAAAGCTGCACCACCACCTGCAAGAGCAGCCAACTGAAGTACTTCAGCGTCTACACCTACCAATGGAGCTACTGTTAAAGCACCGATGAACGCTTCTACGAAGGTCCAACTTGTTCTCTCCAACATATCTTTAAGTTCTGCACTCATTTATAATCTCCTAGTTTATTAATCTACCTTTAATCATAGCATTAGTCTTGATGACATTACCGTTTATCTCTTGCAATTTATCATATACAGACTCAGCTAATATCAAATGGTCTTTAGCTTTGTTATCCAATGGTTTATTTTCTAATAGATTGTTTATTGTATTGTATTTAATGGTAACTTTCTTACCTTGTAGTAATTGATTAGCCACCTTTGCATACATTTTCTTGTACGCTACGGCACTTGAACCTATAAATCCGTCAGCAGATATGTCTAAGTCCTGTTGACTTTCTCCAACAATGAGACACCCACTGGTATGCTCATCTGTGTTGCCAGTGTGTATCAGTATGTAAGTAAAATTAGGTACGTTTTGTATGTGCAACATGCCATAATGTGCGTTCTTGTATCTCTCTGTATACTTAGCATGAAACCCACCAGTCTTTCTAAACTGTACATCGTATGTACCCTCAGGTATGCAGGTCTCGTGCATTACTTTGACTGCTTGATACTGGTCTTCTAATGTATAACATTCAAATAGACCATCTATAAATAGCATACCGTTGGTAGCATCCTTGCCGAACTGTGTTCTAATAACATCTAGTTGCATCATTAATCCTTTCTAAAACTAATAGTAAGTAACCATACAGCTAATGTTATTAACGTAGCTAACCCTGTTACTTGTTGTGCAGAACCTGTCAAGGTAAGTGTTGCAATAACTAAACCAACCAAAGTCCAACTAAGGTTTAATGTTTCTTTAATTGCTGCGATAAACCAAGCCCATAGCTTTTTAATCATCAACTTCTCCTAAACATGAAAGCTGCCATACTAGCTATTCTAGTCAGAATAACTGGCACTACAACCTCTTGAGCTTTTTCCTTCTGGTCTTGAGTCATGTCATCTCCTATGTTTGCAACAGTTATGTCTCCTAAATTATTAAAATCTACGAATGTCTCTATAGGATTTTCTATAAACGATTCATAAGATACCTCTGTCACAACGTCAGCTAGTGTGTAATTCTCTACGTCAGCGTTCTCCACGGCTCTCTCAACGTACTCTTCTACTGCCTCAGCTATAACCTCGTCCTCTTTAACAGACTCAGCTATTATCTCTACGTCTTCTGCCTCTACCTGGAGTACCTCAGCTACAACTTCTACTTGTTCTTCTGTAAGTTCAGCTACATCTTCAATAGCTTCCTCAACTACAGCCTGTATAACTTCTTGTACTTTTTCTGATGCCTGGTCTAAGTTCTGTACACCAATATCATTAACTTCTTCTAAAACTTCTGATGCTTCTTCGTTGGTAAGCTCTTCGACATACTCTTGTATTGCTTCTTCTTTAGCTTCTTCATACTCTACTAACTCCTCTTCTGTAAACTCTTCTATCTCTTGTTCAGTAGCTATCTCTATCTCAATAACAATAACTTTTTCTATCTCTGCAACTTCAACAGCTACTTCCTCTTCAGTAAGCTCTATGGATTCTTCCTCTTCCACTCTCGGTAATGTTGTGGTTGACGTATCTTCACTAACAATTTCCTGTATCGACTCATCCAAAACTTCCTCGACATTTTCTTTAACTTTTTCATCTTGTACCTCCAACAAATCTTCTTGTATTTCTTCTTCAGTAGGTGGAAACAAATCGTTTTCTACATATATATCTATCCAGTCTACCTCATCAATAACAATATCCTCCTCAAAAATTTCTACTTCATAAATTTCTAAGTCCATCTCTTCTAGTTCAATTAGTGTGTCAATAAACTCTCTAGCTTTTTCCTCAGATTCAAACTCAAAGAACTCAATCTCCTGCTCATACTCCAACTCTTTAGCTTCTCTTTCCATCTCTTCTTCTGTAAGTTCAATGTATTCAATGTCAAGTATGTCAGCATCATCAATAAACTGTTCTTCTTCTTCGTATATATCTTCGTCAATAATTTCGACATCATATAATTCTAAGTCTCCTCTTTCTATCTGTTCATTTGTAAGAGCTACACCATATAGCTCCTCGTTCATAGCTCTCTCCTGGTCACGGTCTATAGTGCCATCGTTCTGTTCTTTCTCTGTGTATGTAACCTCTTCGTCTCCAACAACAATAACAATATTAGTACGCTCTTCTCTTTCTGCTCTTTCTTCATCGGTCTCGTTGTATCCTGTCTCAGCCATATTAGATTCAACCTCTATAGCTTCTTGTATCTCCATAACAATAATTTGTTCCAAGACTTCAGCTTCTTCTTCTTCTCTTATACCTTTTTCTTCATCAGTTTCTGATATACCATACGAAGCAAAGTTAGCATTTCTCTGTATTGTTAAAGGGTCAAGGGTGGTAGTAGTAGTGCCTATGTACTTTATCTCTATGTCATCTACTAAAGCCCAGTCATTAATTGTTATAACAAACTTATCTATAAATAGATTTGTTTGGTCATAAATGTTATAAACAATATCTTCCCACATTGTATTGTTATTACTGTAAGTCTGTGCATCTATAGTATTACTTTGTGTAGTGTCATCACTATGTGTGTACTCAACACTACCTGTATTATTTAATGCACCTATAGTAAAACCTACCTCATAGACATCATGGTCTTCAGGCAAGGTAAACTCATAGTCGTTAGAACCACCACTATGTTTTTGATATTCAAGTTCTATATGAGTGTTTGTCATACCATACAAACCACTCCAGGTATTGTCTATGTTTACTAAATTATTATTCTCTGTTTCAGGTACAACTATATCTGTTGTCTGTTCATTAGAATCTACACCACCGTCAAAGGTTTCTGTTTCTACTACTTGACCTTCAGGTATTGTAGTAGTAGTGGTTGTAGTAGTTGTAGGTGTTTCATCTGCAAATGCAGGTATAGGCACGGCTAAGAATAGTGCTATACATATTCTAAGTAACACTGTTTATACAGTGCCACAGCAGCCACCACCACAACAGCCATCGCCATTATATTTTGCCATCATACTCCTCACATTAGGTTGCCGACAAGTGCAGACAATGCACCGACAGCAACAATCCACCCAAACAATTCTTGTCGTCCAATCTTTGTATTAACCTTTTCATGTAACTCATCTATCTGTTTATTGATTTCTTTTTGACCTTCTAATATCATTACCAACATTTCTTTTTGTGTGAATCCGTTACCTGTAGTCATTATGGTAGGTCATCATGGGATAACATATCCCAGTCCTCATCTAGGAAAATAGTTTCGGATGTGCTCATATATTTAAGTATTCTGTATACTTCTTTACAGCAGTAGCCTATTAAAAATCCTATTAAATAATCCATGGTTAATGGATTATATCATAAAAGTTTCTTAGGTCTTCTATTAACTATGTAATTAAAATGTTTCGTTATGTTAGATGTATAACTTGTTATATCTCTGCTATGTTGCCAATATCTAAATATTTTTTCTGTTGGTTCAACGTATTGTAAGTCCACTGGTTTGTTAAACAACACATAAAACATAGGTTTTGTTTGACTATAAGTTACATTACCTTCTTTACCTGTAAGAATCCAGGCACTATTTATTGTTCTAATCCAGGAATGTGGAACTAACGACCCAGTAGCAAACTCTACATTTTTATTTATTATATTAGGTTGCAGTATTGTAACTTCTAATTCTTTATCATCAGTAACAAAAGCATAAGGAGATAACATTTGTAAATTAGTAACACCATTTTTCATAGTATCTAAAGATAATGTTCTTTTAATTAAATTGTGCATGTCAGTATTATCTGTATGTACTTTGGTGTCGAATTTATAATTGTAATTATTTTTATCAAAATTTATATCTAAAGAAAAAGGAGAGTTTACACTATAGAATCTATTTTTTAAAGAGTTTACTGTAGGACAGTTAGTGTCTTTAGTATAAGCATTTTCAAAATTTGGATAAATTCCTAAGTTAGTATTGTCACTTAATAAAGTATACTTTGCAATAGTTTTCTTACTCTTCGGTATGAAGTTCATTGTGCTTTTGTTTATATCTGTTCCAGTCACTTGTAACAGATGCCAAGATTTGAGAGTTTTTTAATTGTTCTGTATGAAATTCTATATCAAAACCATGTTTTATTAATTCCACTCTTTGTTCTATTTTATAAGGAGTCAGCATCATAAGAGGTTCTCCTGCTCTAATAATAATTTGTGTGCTGTCTTCGTCATCTACATCTTGATAAAATTCAAATGGAAAATTTGTTTCGTGCCATTTGTCTGATTCTACACGACCAGGTAATAACTTTATGTTTCTTCGATGATGATAAAAAGGGTCAGTAAATTCTATACCATAACCAGGTGGTGTCTTAAACCAGTACGGACAAGCTAGTTTTAACGCACCATATCCTTTAACTATATTAAGTTTAAATTTTTCTTTTTCTAATCCTTTAAACTGAGACTCAGGTTGATGTAAAATCCAATCTTCATTTGCACGATAAGCATAACTTAAACCAACAGTAGCTTGCCATTCCCACTTGCCGTCTGCTGCAAACTTTTCAATTAATATATCACTCCAAGAAGGTATTATAATTCCACTCGTTAATGTATCTTGTATAGCAGGACAATTTTTAACATCTTTGCCTTGTGGTATTTCATCTTTACGATATATTTTTTGCTTCTTATACCAAGCAGGTAAAAACTTATTAGCTAATTCTGGAGGATACAAGTCCATTAATTGTTTATGAGCTTCAGTTTTAGGGTGTATGTTTATCGGTATTTTTTCCACAATGTTTAGTATAATCTTGTATAAATTTAGTTGTCAGTTTATTTAATAATTGTTTATTAGGGTTGACATTATTTTTTTCACTACCACATGCTTTAGAAAACATGTGACCCCATATCTTCATGTGCATAGGGTTGTCAAAAATGTTTACTTTATCTAAATCTAATGGCTCCACCATTATGTTTTTAAGGGTGGTCTATATCTAGTTCTGAAGAGTCTACTGCTTTAACCCAGTTGGTAACATCTTCATGCCAATTATATTTATGACCATCAGAAGGATAAGCAACTGGTGGTTCGTAATAATAACCATCTGTATTCAAAACCCAACTTTCTCCTCCAACATTAGCTGCATGAAATACATCGTTATCTCTATCGTAAAATTGACCTATACCTGCATAATTTGCACGAAATGCTTTTGATTGGTCAGAATGTAAATTATTTTCTGAGTCATAATATTTACCGTGACCTGTATTGTAAGAAGTTCTTTTACATTTTTCTGTTGCAACACCATGCTTTGCAGCATAGTTAGCTTCCCAATTCTGTTCTACACCATCTATGGTGTCATCTTCATTACGACCAGTAATAAGTTCTATTACTATATCGTCATCATTTAAAATTGCATAATGTGCCATTACGCCCAACTAACATTTCCGTTACCTGAAGTAATTGTTAAAATAGTATTTCCATCGCCACCATCTGCTGAGTTACTACCTAAATTGTTTTCTACTGTTGCAGAGAATCCTGAATTATATCTTAAAATAACAATACCTGAGCCACCACTACCACTACCACCTTGACGGTCTCGACCACCACCACCACTGCCAGTGTTTGCTGCACCTGATGTAGTACCACCATTGCCTCTTTCTCCACTTCCTCCACCACCAGAGCCACCTGCAGTACCACCTGCATTATTAAAGACTGAACCTCCACCACCACCTGCACGAGTTACAGAGTTTCCACCGATAGTAGATGCGACACCATTGCCACCATTTCCACCAACATTTCCATCGCCACCATTGCCACTATTTCCAGCACCTCCACCACCACCTGCACCGTAAGCACCACCGTCTGGAGAGCCACCTCCACCTGAACGACCTTCATTAGCAGTTCCTGCACCACCACCGTTGCCACCTTCGCCTCCACCTCCACCACCAGAGCCACCAGAGATTCCGTTTTGCATGTTATTCACACCTTTACCTCCACGGACTGTAGATACATTAGCGAAAATTGAGTTGCCACCATAACCATTAGCACTTCCACCACCACCAACTTGTACGGTATAATCAGTGCCTGGGTCTAATTCTAAAGCTGCTTGTGCTGAAGCTCCACCACCTGATGTTTCTCCATTCCAAGCACTACGATATCCACCTGCACCTGCACCTGAACCGTGAAATCCATTTCCACCACCTGAGCCACCTGCAATAACTAAGAAAGATATTTCAAGAGGTTCTGATACAGAGCCACCTCCGAAACCTGCTACTTGATAACCGAATGATGTTGGTCCTGCCATTGTTTATGCCTCGTGGACGTCATCTATTGTATAGAATATTTTAATCCCTATTAGTCGTGCATCTTCTGCCATGTCATCATTTCCATCTGATACGTCACGCTCTATGTTGAAGTAAGCTAAATCTCCTGCTGCAGGACTTCCTGCTATTGTTACTGCACCTGACTCTGCTGTTACGCAAAGGTCTTCTGCAGCACCAAGTGCATCATCTGTTACAACTACTGCTGTTCCAAATGCTACATCTATTGTATCGTTGTCTGATACACATACACCTGCTAAAGACCAGGCAACTCCATCTGTATCTGTTGCTGCTGTTGTCCAATATACTTGATATGTTATTGTTCCTTCATTCCAATACGAAGGAAACGCTATTGAGAACTGTGCGTTCTCGTCTGATGAGGCATCGAAATCTAGAACTTTTATGTCAGGTCTACCTGCAGTGCTTTCTACTGAGGTAATTGCTGCACAACCTGCTGAAGCTGTTGGAGACATTGCTGCTGCAGGTACCCACATTGATTGTTTACCAATGACATCGTTTGATATAACTGAACTAGCTGCTGTTAGTCCTCCACCTGCAAAAAGTGTAGCTAAATCAGCAAGAGCTTCTTTAGATTGGGTACCAGTAGCACCACCATCTAAGAAAAGTATATAGTCTCCGTCAGCTATAGCTGCCTCTGCAGCTTCTGATAAGTCAACGTCTATATCTGTTCCGTCTAAATCTATTAGATTACCTGCAGTTAAAGCTGCAGTTGGTAAATCTGTTCCGTTTATAGCAAAAGACATACCTGAAGCTAAATCTATTCCACCATCATCTATGTCTAATATTTCTACATCATCTATGTATACAGAAATCTTTCCATGATTAGCTGTACCTGACGCAGTAGATGTTTGAATTTTTATTTCTTCAGCTGTCTTGTTACCACTTCCATTTAAGACTTCTATTGATAATGCTTCTGTTGCAGAAGTACCCATCTTAAGTGATACGTCAGCATTGTTAGCATCATCGAAGATAGTTAAATCTCCTCCAGTTAATGCTGTTATTGCCTGGGAGGCATCTACAGCTATGACTGAGCTTGAAGCTGTAAGTCCTGTACCTGCAAATAATGTAGCAATGTCTGCAATGTTTTCTTTTTTAGCAGCACCTGTTGCACCACCATCTAAGAATATTATGTAGTCTCCATTAGCGATTGCTTCTTCTGCTGCTTCGCTTAAATCTACGTCAATATCTGTTCCGTCAAAATCTATTAAGTTACCTGCTGTAAAAGCAGTCGTAGGTAAATCTGTTCCATTTATTGAAAAGGTTTTGCCTGAAGCTATATCAAGACCACCGTCATCTATTGTTAGGATGTCAGTGCCATCAATATCGAATACCATCTTTCCATGGTCTGCAGTTCCAGAAGCTGTAGCTGTAGAGAAATGTACTTCCTCTGCTGTCTTGTTAGAAGCTCCGTTTAAAACTTGTATTGTTAATGACTCAGTAGCTGATGTACCTAACGCAAGTGAAACATCTGCGTTATTAGCATCATCATAAATTGTTAAATCGCCACCAGTCAAAGCTGTAATAGCTTGTGATGCGTCAACAGATAATACTCCAGAACTAGCTGTTAAACCTGTTCCGTCTATAGCTGCTATGACATCTGCTAATGATTCTTTTCTTGTTAGGTTAGAATCGTTAGCATCAATTATAGCTACACTGTCTGCTGCTATATCAACTGCTGCTGCAGTCAATCCATTTAAATCTAATGTAAAAGTTAAGTCGTATGGGTCTGTATCACTACCTACATCTGTATCAGTCCAGTTAATATCAAGACCACCAGTGTCAATAAATTTTACTTCTCTTTGTGTATATACACCTGATGAAACAATAGGTGCAATAGTAACTTCTGTGCCGTCTCCATCTTCTAATACGAAACCTTGTTGAATAGCATCATGTGCTTCTTCAATGTGTTGTTTAACAACAGCTAATCGTACTTGTGTTCCTGCTGCGTGTGTTGGGTCTGTTCCATGCTTTGAATCAATGTCTCTTGTTACTGTTGCTGCTGCATGGTTAGTGCCTGAAGACCATAGAATAACTTCTCGGTTGCTATCGTTATCTGGGTCTATTACTAAATATACAGGCGAATCAATACCTGGGTCATCTGTCAAATTCATTGTTGTACCACCACTAGCTAGCTGTGCAGCTAAGGTAGTCTCAAAGGCGTTTACTAAATTAGTTTCTCTTGCTGTCATTCTTCTCCATTATACACATTTTATTTAAACTTATAGTTAATTTATTATCCAAATCTTACTTTCGCAAAACTATTTACAGCGTATATATTACCTGATGTAACATTACCATAAATTTCTTGTCTTGTTCCTCGTACTGTAATAATAGCATATTGAGTTACACTTCCAACTTCTGCTAACTGTCCTGTTATAGGATATGCTATAGATTCTACTACACCTCTTATAACTTCAGCAGGGTCAAACAATTCTAAAGTTACTGAGCTTCCTTCTTTATCTTTAAGAGATTGATAAATTGTTTCTCCTAAATTCTTAACAGTTATAGGTTTTCTAAAAGGTCTTTCTACTCTGTCACTTAAATTTACAGGTATCTGTACAACTACAAGTTCTGGTCTAGCTAATGCACGGGTTTGTATAGCTAACACTTTCGGTGTCTGTGTAGCATCTGCAGATTTAATAACAAGTTTTAATGCTATATACCTAGACACTTTGTTTGTTTGTGCTGTTGCAGTACCTTCTCCTGAAATAATATTTAATGCTAAATCCCAATCAGCATCATCTTTACTATTAATACTTTCTAAATTATCCGAAACATGCAACTCAGCAGATGTTCCAGAAAGCATATTACTTGTTTCTATTTGTGCTTCTACAAATTGTTTTTTTTCTGCTGTAAAGAAATCTGCTGCTGCTGATATTAAATAACCTTCTGTCAAAAAGTTTGAAGTCTCTTTGTAAAAGCCACTACCAGTAACTATTGCTATTAATTTTTCATTTACTTTATTAATACCTTTTATTAATCCTCCTGCCTCAAACTCAAGGTCTCTAGCTATACCTGCAGTAGGTAAATAGTATCTCCACAAATACGATTCGCTTGATGATTCTTTAATACCTGTATAGACAGAATCCCTGGTTGTAAACAAAAACATAGGTTGTGCAGTTACAGAATCTATGTTCCATTCTTTAATTAATTGTTGATTAGCTAATACATATAAGTCGTTAGCTACAGTAAGTGATGCTCTATATAATCTTCCTACTACTTTAGATGCTGAAGTCTGTACTTCTTTTGTTCCGTAAAAAATTTCTCCTTGTACTTCTGCAACACAAGTAGGTATCTCATTACTAGATAACTCAGTTTGTCCATTAGCAGTTAGTGTTCCTGTTACATCTTTTATTGCATATATTCTTCCGTCAGTTGCTGTAGCTAATACTACGGCACCAACATCTGCTACATCAGTAAATGTTTGTCCTGAAGGTAAAGTAATTATTGCCGAACTTACAGTTGAAGCACCATCGTATTGATGTATTGCATTACCAATAGTTACTAAAAACTTTCCTTTAACTGAAAATATCTTATCGTATATAGCTGCAGACATTTCTTGTGAAGATGTTCCACCACTTGTAAGTTTTTCTATTTCTCCTGCAGAACCATTGTTCGCAGTTATGTATAATAAATCTCCATGTGCAGCTAATCCTTTTATGTGATAACCTGCAGTCAAACCTGTTGTGACAGTAGAAAATGTATCTCCACCATCTGTAGATTTTTGTAACACGTTATCATCTGAAATGTAAACAGTTGTACCAACTATAGCTAAAGCATTGTCATCATCTGTAGATGAAAAAGCTGTACTAGCTGTTATCTGTGTAGTGTGTAGTAATTGTAAATCATAGGAAGTTCCTCTATCTTTACCAAAGACTTCTACACCTTTACTATCCCAAAATCTATTGATGTCATTTGGTCCACCATTTCTTCTATGTGCTACATCTAAATTACTACCACCAGAAAAATCATTACGTGAATATATACGACCTAAGTTTCTTGTAAAGTCTTCTGCATTTTGTCTAACATCTATCTCCTGTCCTTTAACATCTGATGACTCTATAGTCATCTGTCTGTTAGGACCTACTGCTGCTCTAAATAAAAAGTCATCAATACGAAAATCGTATCCTTTTCTTTTTGGATTAGAGACGTCTCCTCGTGTTGCTATTCTTGGCATTATGCCTGTATTCCATAAACCAGACCATCTACAGATACTGATTCAGGATATTTAGCTCTGAGATATTTCCTTGCTTGATTCAATAATAACTGTTGATATTGCAGTAAAGAGTTTCTAATACTGTTACTAGAACCAATAGGGTATCCAGATATTGACATTTGTTCTGTAATATATTGTGAGGTAGCTGAAGGTATATCTCTACCAGACATCATCTGTGCTGCTACACCTGCCATAATAATTGGCTCGTATTCATTCTCTAAACCAACTGTTGCTAGAGTTGTTGACTCTGCTGTTGGTTCTATAAACTTCTTTTTAAAAGTTACGTATGCTGTATGACCTTGTGATATACCTGAGAATTGTACGGCATGTACAACGCTAGGTCCTGTTGTATACGTTACTGTTCTCTCTACTCCATCAGCATCATTGTATACAAATGGATTAGGTAACTCTACAAGTGAACAAGTTACAGGTGCAAAGTTAACTCCTGTAGTATCGCTACCTGCTGAAAAATCTGTGAATTGTGAAATAGCACTGAGTATAGATACTAAATAATTAGCATCGCCAGGACTAGAGTAATCAGCAACTAAGGTATAACCTGTAGAAGCTGTCATTGTTTTTGTTTCTACTGCGAATAGCGTAGGAAATAAATTATTAATCTGGTCAATGATTGCATTAAATACAGCTAGTCGTGTAAACGCAGGAGCAATCTTTACAATCTTACCTGTAGTATGTTCTGCTGCTGTAGTTCCACGTACTCCTCTAACAACTGTAACAAAGTTATTAACTGTATCAAGACCAGTACAATACATAAGTTCTTGTTCGCACTCTAGTATTGTTCCTGCATCCATAACATCTTCTTCTTCTTGTGTAAGAAGTGATGCGTCAAATGATAACGTTGTTGCACTTGATGATAATGTTGAAGCTACTGCTGTATATGAATTAAGTTCATCAGCAGGTTCTAAGTATTCTCTAAATACTCTATCTACTAACGCTCCTATATTTGCACTCATTAAGCACCTCTCTCAATCTCTTTAGCATAAGCAGATATACCGAAGGTAGCCATTGTGAACTCGCCACTCTTCTCTGCCTCATCTTCTATAAGAGATATAGATGATTCTATTTCATCGGTACCTTTAGAGTCTATATCAATTTTAAATTGATTCTTACCCTCTTTGAGCATTATGAGCATACCCATAATTGCTCCTAAGCGTCTCTAAGTAATACTGTAATTGCTGAAGATGTGTCTTCTGTTGAACCTGATACAAACCTAATAGAACCTGCTGATGCAAAAGCCCAACCCGATGGGTCAACTCTTGTTAGTTTGTCAGCAGCTACTGTGTAAGTTACTGCTGTACCATCTGTTTCTTTTATATCTATAAATGTGCCACCACCGTCTTGGTCTGGCGACCATTGAAAGGTAACGGATGTTCCATTGAAAGCTGAATTAGGTATGAATCCTGCTAGTAACATTCCATCCGTTGGTATTCCAGGACTTTGTGTTTGACTACCAGAGTAAGTTACACCTACTAATTTATTTGCCATTAAATCTTTTCCTTATATATTTATCTAACTATAGCAGAACAATGGGAGCAGGTGGAGCTACTCCCAAAGTTCCAATCTTAACTTTAGCTATTTGTTTGTTCAAATAGTAAGTGATATGAAGGAGGTCCGAAATCGAATCCCATCTCCATGTAAATTGCTTTACCAACTCTTGCGTTAGCATCTTGGTCAATGTCTCTTACAAACACTGTTCCCTTTCCAGGGATGTTTGTGAACACTGGCTTAATGAAAGCCATGTCTAAGATGTAAGCTGTTCCTGAAGGCATGATATTAGGGTCAATGACCATCATACCAATAGAACCGAATGGTGTAACAACGGTATCAATGTCGACACCTGCAATGTTTCTATCTCTTGGAAGAATAGCTGCAGCCAACCCTATGGTTCCGTTAGCTAATTCTTTGTTAAGAGCTAGTAATTGCTTTGGTGTAACTACCAATACAGGTTGCTTCATTGGAGCATGAGCGTCATAAAGACGTTTCATACCATCAGCGATAGCATCCCATGTAAGGTCACGAGCTGTTGAAGTTGCATCTCCGTCAGCATCGCAATAATGAATGTTACCACCAACGTATGTTGGAGCTACTGTATTGTTAGCATTTGCATTTAAACCAATCCATTGTTTAAGACCACGCATTTCACGTGTTCCTGCACCTGGAGTAGTGTTTGCACCATCAGCGAATGTTCCGTTAAATGCGAACCATTCTACTTCTCTTGCTACTTTTTCTAACGCTAATTCTAATTGATTAGCGAATTCGTCAGTCACTGGATTACCACCAAAAAGTCCAAGTTTGTCTCCTGCTGTTGTTGTTCCGTCTCCGTCTGAAGAGTTCGCAATGTTTGCAGATAAGTCAAATGGGTTTTGGTTCATGTAACTTGCCAAAGCTGTGTAAGTCATTTGTACACCCTTATGGAATACTTGTGTTGTGAAAGTATAAGCTACTCTATCACGACCTAGGTATTCTGTTGGAGCTGCACCTTCTTGACCTTTAGTAGGTTCTGAAGATACTGTCGCATTATCAGCTGCTTGGATTTGAAAGAAGGTTGACTGTATTGCAGTTCCTCCGTTTAAACCACCAACGGCTGATAGAAAAGGTGTTCTTTGACCACCAACTTTAAACAATTCGCCAGTGAAGTTGTTAATGTTTTGAGCATAAATGCTACTGTTTGTTAGGGATATTGCTCCCATATTAATCTTCTCCTGTATAAATTATCTATTACTTTTATTATTAAGAAGAAGTAAAAGCTACTATTAGTCGTTCTTTTTTGCTTCTTCTTGGGCTGCAAGTTTTAGACGCATAGAGTCTCTTACGCTGCCAGTCGCTTCTGTTTTAGCAATGGCTTCCATTAGGTCGTCATTACTGAAGCTGTCGACTACAGAGTTTTTATTAATATTGTTTAACTTGTTTTGGCTCTCTTGAACTTGTTCACGAATACCGTCTTGTTGCCCAACATTAGTGTTTAAATCAACTCCGTATTCTTCTGCTGCAAAAGATTGTATTGCTTCGACATTTATGTCTCCACTATACACCTGGCTTATAGCCTTACCGATACCAGTTGTAGTATCTAGTCCTGCATCTTTAAATACAGAAACTTTGGCTTGTGCCTTAAAACCTTCTAGCTCATCTTTGAGAGATTTATTTTCCTCTCGAATCGCTTTCCAATTCTTATCTCCATTAGCTTCAGAGTTTAACTCTTGTTCTTCTGTCATATTTACTTGTCCGTTTCTCTAATGTTTTTTTTGCGAGAGGTTATTAGGTTGCCTCTGTTTTTTTTACACTACTTTTTTTATTTGGCAGGTCTTGTTAGTAGGCATCAAGACCGTATTCGTATATCTAGGTCAAGTTTAACCCCCAGACCTTAGTACAGGGTCAAGGATAATTATAACAGAATTATATAAATGTATAGTTTAGATTTATATTTCTTCTAAACCTGTGTACTGTCCTGTTTGACTTCTTACGGCACCTGCTTGTGCTGATGATAGACCTGCTTGTTGTCCTAATATTCTTTGTATTCTTTTTTGTTCGTCAGGGTCTCCACTTAATCCACCAACTATATCTACAACATCTGAAGTTCTACCTTGTTGTTCTGCTAAAGATTGTATTTCTCCTGCTTGTCTAAAAGATTGTCTAGCTGTTTGTGCAGTTAGTCCTTGCTGTCTTAATGATTCAGCTTGAGTCAAAGATAAACTGACACCTTCTGCTGCAGCAAGACCACCTATCTGTCCTCTGACAATATTCTGCGATACAACTGAAGCTGCATCTATTGCACCAGATGCTAGTTGTTGACTTATGTTAGGGTCAATAGCACTAGCTATAATCTCTGCGTCTGTCAGTTCTTGTCCAAAATTTAATTGATAATATTCTTTTACTTCTGGCAAAGCAGTTAGAACATTCTGATATATAGACTGTACTCTTTCCCCAAACTCTTGAGGAGAAACTACATTCTCTATTAATGTTTCTATTCTGTCATTAGTAATAATAAGTTCAGCATTAACGCCAAGACTTTCTACTTTTCTTTTATAAGAATCTACTATTTGCAAGTATTCACTTTCAGAAAACTTAACACTTATACCGTCAGGATTTAAGTTACCAGGAAAGGCATCTGCATACGCAGTGCTTTGTCTCATAACATTACCTGCTTCTGTACCATCATTACCACTATCTATATATGCGTCAATGTATATTGACAACAGTGCGTCTGAAAAGTTTGGACCAAATTTTGCTTTAGCTTCAGAAATAATTAATGCTCTAGCTGATGATGATAGTGTTGCCATTATGTTGGTTGTCCTCTCACTATGCCTCTAGTTTGTGGTCCTGTTCCTAAAAAAGAACCTACGTCATCTGTAACTTTATCCATTATAGTTTTGTTACCATTGTTAAGTCCATGTGTTGTAAGTACTTGTGTTGCTTTCGCCTGGTCATTAGCGTTTAATACTTCTATCCAATCTGTACTTTTCTCATCTACTCTTTCTCCAAGTAATTGAAAAGAAAAGTTTCTCCAAGGCTGTGCTATTTCTTCATAGGTTAAGTTCTCATCATAAACATCAGTACTAAATAATACTTTCCTGATGTTCTTTAAACTGTCTCTAACTTGTTGAGCACCTACTTCTGGACTTTCAGCGTTACGAATTATGCCTGCGTATTTATCGATATCTGCTTGTTCAAAGGTACCATACAAAGGTCCTAGCCATTCTTCTGTTAATGCCTGTGCTGTTGCATATCCTGCTTGTGTTTCTGTAGGTTGTGCTTCAGAACCTTCTAACCAAGATGTCAAAGCATCTTCTCTTTGTATTCCTGATAACGGGTCTCCTAATGCTTTAGCTTGATTTAACCATGTTAGTTCTGTCCAGGTACCTGTAGTTAGTTTATTACCAAACCATTGTGTTAATGTTTCTCCATTAAATGTAACTTGGTCAGGATTACTAACGCCATTCTGTCTAAGAGTTTCTCTTGCTTTTATACGATTGTTCTTTAGTAATGCTTCAGCATCTGCAGGTAACTTAGATAAATCTTTATCTTGTGAAAGCAGTAACCAACTTCTTTCTTCTTGAGTGTGTGTCTGCCACCACTCTGTACCTTCCCATTCAAAATCTGCTATCTCTCTATTCTCAACAATACTTTCTAGCCATAGTGAATACATCTCATCATCTTCCATCCATGGTCTTACTTCTTTTACTTTGTCAAAGTTAGAAGCTATCTGCTCAAAGAAACCACCTGGTGCATCTTGTACTCCTGTAGCTTCCATGTTATTAATATCTACTTCTACAATGTTTCCTGATTGAAATGTACTATTCCATTTCTCAGAGTTTAAATCTATTGTTTGTTCTTGTGGTTTATCTACAGTAAAAAAGTTATTTATCTGTTCGTCTGTTGCAGTATATGCCATAGACAAACCTGTTTGTGGTATATCAAATGCTACATATTTTTGTCCACCAACATTCCATATCTGTCCACCTAATCTACCAAATAATGTGTCATCTTCTACTACTACAGTTTCTACAATTACTGGGTCTTCTACAATTACTGGGTCTTCTACAATTACTGGGTCTTCAACATTTGTAGATTCAGTTGTTGTTGTTTCAGGTACTGTGCCAGTAGCTCTTTGTTCTATAGTTTCTTTAGCTTTTTCTGCTGCGTCTTCTAAAGTTTTATTGGTAGCATTGATAGCTCTAAATTTGTCTATACGTGGCATACCTTCAGTTTCTGTTGTTTCTTCTTTAAGTTGGTCCATTCTGTAGTTTTCTAAATCTTCTTGGTACTCATCAGAAACAAGATAATCTATCTTTTGTTTTGCTTCTGCTTGTGCTTTTCTAGCATCAGATACATCTATAACACCATCATTTTGTTCTAGACTTGTAACTAACTTGTCTCGTTGTTCTTGTTCAATAGCTTCTAATGTAAGATACCCTTGACCAGGTACTGTATATTTAAAAGGATTTTGTGCAACTTCTTCTGGTGTTGTTTCAACAGGTCTAAGTTTTGCTACTTCACTTTCATAGGTATCCTTATCAATAAGTCCATTGATTAGCTGTACTAATAAGTTACGTTCTTGTGCGTTCGCCATTATAAAATTCTTACTCTTCCTCCACCACTTGCACCAACAGGTGTCTTAGGTGTTTCAGCTATTGTACCATAGACATTATCAAATAAACTGTTATGTATTTCTTTACTTAATTTATAACTAAGTGAATACTTATCAGATACAGAGTCTTCTGTAAAGCCTTGCCAAAAATCTTTACCATAACTACTAAAGTCTGCTTGTTGATAAGCAACATCTCTACCGTCTATTGTTTGACCACCAGTAAAAGAATAGCCTGTAAAATCTTCACTTTTGTTTGCACCTATACCTGCTTTTTTATTAGCTTCTTGCAAGCCACTAACTGCGTCTGAAAGCAGTAAAGCTCCTTCGTATATTGCATACAATGTTAAAGCACCTGCAGATAAAGAACCAACTCCTAACCCTGCAAGTAATTTAGGTATAGATTTAGTTATGACTACATCTCCTGGGTCCAATGCTCCTACAGTTTTACCTGATACTTTTAAAGCATTTTTAGCAAACTTCTTTGCAGAGAGAACTATTGCTTCTCCTATCTCTTGACTTGACTCTAGTATCTTCGCAGCTTTTGCTGCTAACTCAGGGTCTATCAATCCTTTTAATTCTTGTGCTGCTGTAAATTTAATCATGTCATCAAACGGTCCTGTAATTAATTTTTCATTAGGTATTTCACTACCCATAAACGCCATGCCTGGAGGTTGTATATCTACACCACCAACGCCCTTTGGCATAACAAAATCATCAACATATTCTGTAACGTTTTTAACTTTAGTGTTTACATAATCTTCAAAGTTTGTATTGCTATCAAAGGTACTATCAAATATGCCTATTTGAAAATCGTCAAATTCATTAACAGAGTCTTTTATACCATACATACCAGGTTCTCTAATCTCTTTTAATTCGTCAAAAAGCCTTTCAAGATTGTTTGTTCCTTCTTCTAATGTTTTAACTGTATCCATAGATAAAGGCATTCTTAGGTGTGCCTTCACTAAATTGTTAAATGCGTTTTGAAAATCTATAACTCTTTCCCCTATTTGTTTTGAGCCTCTAAGTATACTTTTAAACATCTGAGACTCAGGAACCATACTCTTTAATTCAAAAATTAATGCTTCTTGAATTTCTCCAATTAAATCTATAGGTATTTTTTTCTTTTCTAAGTATCTGCTTACATCTCCTAATATAACTGTTGAATGAGTAGCATCTCCATTAGTTAATAATCTACCTAATGAATACTCTTTTAATATTTTACCGTTAAGACCTACTTTACGTAGTATCTCTTCAGGAGTCATTGCTATCTGAACCTAGTTTATCTCTAATTTTTTTAGTAATAGGACCTACTGGTAACTCAGAAAAGAATTCATTTCCTCTCTCTACTAGGCTTTTACCTTCTTTGCTATCTTGCTTGTTATCTGATACGCCTCTTAAAACGTCAATAGCTTCACGGAAACTATCTGAACCTGACATGTAAACATTCTGTTCTGCTACTTGTCTTTTAACAGGACCCATTCCATTCATAGCTCTTTGAGCATTTATCTGTGCTTCTACTAAATCTACCATTTGATTATATGATTTCTCAAATGTACCTGAACGCACTTGTTCTACAAACTTACTTTTAGGATTATATCTATTCCTAAATTCCATTTCTCTTTGAGTTCTTTTTGTAGGGTCTGTTGTTTCTACCACATCATCTCCGTTGTCTACCACTGTTGTTGTTGTCGTACTAGGTATTGTAGTCGTTGTTGAAGGTGGTGTCATAGACATTTCACTTTCTATCTTTGCCTTTAATTGTTGTGCATCTGTATTTTCTGGGTCATTAAACTTTTCAATAGTTAAAACATACAATTCATTCATTGCAATTCTAAAGTCGTCTGTTTTTTTATCTTTTAACTTTTGTTCTAGCATGTATTTAAATACGAGTGCATTGTCATTTAGGTCTGCTTGTTGTGCAAACCAATTTGCTACAAACTCTTTTTGTTTTGTAGTAAATTTTAATAAAGGTTTTTGTCCTGGTTGTGCAGTATTGGTTACTAATACTTTGTCTTGTTCTGCACTAACACCTGGTACTACTACACCTAACTCTTTCATAGCCTTGTATATGCCTGGAGCCATTGAATTTAAATTAGCCTGGAAGATACCCCATGATGGAGATTCTTTATCTAAAGCATCTCTAGTAAACGGTACACCATCTACTCTTGATTCATAACCTGCAATAGGAACAAGATATTCAACTATTTCTTCTGCGATACCAACACTTTGTAATGCTTCAATTACTTCTTGCGTTGTATATGAATCAGGTTCCATTACCTATTTACAGCTCTTCTGCTTAATGAAGTAAGACTGTTTATTGTGTTTGCTGCTCTAGCACCAATTTGTCCTGCAGCTTGTGATTGTTTTTCTAAGTCTTCTCTACCTTCAAATACTTCATCGACTACTCCACTAATATCTTCTTGCAATCCCTCTACGTCTGGTTCTTGTGCTGCTGTGCCTGGAGTAAACGTTTCTTGTGCCATTGTGCTTGGAGTACTTACTGTTAAGTCTCCTTCTATAACTCTAGTGCTTCCTTCTCGTGCAGCAACATAACCGAATTCTGCAGGTGTACCTTGTCCTAGGTTTGCACTTGTTCTATTAAATTGACCAACTATTCCTGTTACCCTACTAGATATATAGTTTCTTTCTTCCGTGCTTAATGCACCACCTTTTCTAGCTTTTGCTTTTGTTAAAGTATCATTAAGTAACTCATCTATTTCTTCTTTTTCTATTTTAGGAGAACCTGTAGTCATTGCTTTACGTGCATTGTAATCAGAACGTACAGCAGATAAAGCTCCTAGCCAACTTATCTTGCCACCAGTATTCATACTAAACTCCATTAATTGTTTAATACCTTTAATAAATTCTTCGTCTACAGCAAGACCAATAGTCTTACTTGCATCCATAATTCCTACGTTAGACATCTGTGTTTTTAAAAGTGCTATGTTATCTTTATTTAAATCTCTTGCTACTTCTCCTGCATCTCTAGCAAAATATACATGACGATATCCTTGTTGTGTTAAATATTCTTCTGCACCAACAGGTTTAATTATTTGTGTTCCATCAGGTCCATCAACTTGCATATCATAATTAGACTGAAATCCTGTACCTAAAGGTTTATTTCTATCAGGGTCAGTTAATAAATCAATAATTAATTGTGTTGTATCTTTATCTTCTCCGTCTGGTACTACATTATCTGTATCAATAATATCTGATACGCTTCCAGTCCTTGGTATATATATGCTACTTACCATTAATTTTCAACTCCATACTTAACTACTTCATTATAGAACACTTCTTCAAAGACTACACCAAACATAGGTTCTTTTACTATAATCTCTGATGCTTTCTGATATAACAAATCTCTTATTGCTTGTGCTTTTGCACTGTTAGTATTTGCTACCCACAACGCTGCGTCTTCTTTTGTAACTTTTTTTTGTCCAATTCTTACACCTTCTAATACATCATCTCTGTAATCTGTATACTCTTTTATTACAGGTGTTATAGGAAAGTCTGCATACATAGGGTCATTAACAGCTTTAGTTATTAACTCTGCATTTGCAGAACGGTCTCCACCTTCTGTAGTTTGATAACCTGGTAGCTTAGCTAACTCTCCTGCTTTTGTTACAGGGTCTCCATAAGCTAAAGGAAACATTTTTGCTAAGACAATATCTACTTTTGCCATTTCAGCTTGTAAACTTCCTTGTATCTCTCCTTCTTCATGTTTTCTTTTTTTCTCTGCTTTAGCTGCACGTTCTACTATTGATGCTGCATAGGTTGCACTTCTGTAATAAAACTCTTCTTGAGTTAAAGGAGTTACCATACCCATTCCTTTTAACGCACCATAAGCTGAGAAATCAACTTCTCCTTGTCCAAGACCTTCAAAGAAATATAAAGCATTGCCACCAATGTCAGCGAATAGTTCTGGATTTTCTAAATAGAAATCATACTCTGGTTTTGTTCTTGGTAGTTTACCTGATTCAGTAATTGATTTGCCTTTAACTTGCATTGAAGCAGAAGTAAAACTATCTTCTAAAGAATACTTATCTAATCCTAAAAACCTTACAAGGTCTTTAGTTGCCTGAAAGTCTGCTTCTTTAACACCCATAGTTGTTGCATACTCTGTTTTAATGTCTCTCCAAAAACTATGTATAACAGATAACTCTACAAAACTGTTCCAAACTAATCCACTGCTTTCGCCTTCTGCTCCATACCATTCTTGAAACGTGCTATCTTCTAAGTCTGCTCTATACAAAACATTCATCTTTGGTACTAATGGGTTAATGTTTCTGTCCCACGCTTTTATCTGATAAATGTTATCTCTTATAATTGCAGCTTTATCAAATAAAAATTCTGGGTCTTGTACATCTTCTGGAAATAATATAGAAGCTATTTGTGTTGATTGTGTAGTAGCTAATAAATACAAGTCTTCATCTAAACCTGTGAAGCCTAACTTAGAAGCAACTGAGTTAAGTATATTTTTACCTGTAGCAGGTAACGTTTCTTCAAGTAACACTTCTCCAACAAAACTTTTTAAATCTCCTGCACCACCTTCAAACGGTAAACCGAATTGAAATATAGTTCTCTCTAATACTCTTCTTGCTTCTGGATTGTCTGCTGTTAATAAACCTACAGGTATAGCTACAACTGGTCCTAATGGTGGAAACAATCCACCACCTGCAACGCCTAATGCTGATGTAGGAAAACTTCTTTTAAGTATAATTCCACTTTCATCAATACTCATGTCATCTGTCCACAATCCTTCTCCACCACTTTGTACATAAGATTCTAGAGGTGTGCCACCAACAGGCATAATTAAATAATTTTCTCCAAAACTATCTGTATAGATAATATTTTCTTCTACGCCTTTTCTATATGCAAATGCAACTTGTGCTGCAGCTCTAGTGTTTGTAGTTCCTAATTGAAACCATCGACCAAGAACTTCTCTATACGCTTCAAAGAATGGTAATCCTACTCTGTATGCTTCAGCAACATAACCTCTTTCAAGTAAGTTGTATAACAATCTGTTGTGTATTTCAAATGCTGCTTCTGCTGCTCTTCTATCTAAATCATCGTATGTCATGTTTCTTGTTATGTCTGCTCTGACATCAGCTCTATCTAACATTGTGTGATAATCTACTTCTGTTAATTCTTGTACAATAGGACTTTGTTTAGGATTGTTAATTATAAACTTACCTGTTTTCTCATCTAAGAAAGATTGCAACCCACCACGTTGTGCTAGTGTTACAACATCTTCATATTTCATGTTGCCTAGTTTTAATTGTGTTCTTAACTCTTTAACACTAGGTGTTGGGTTTTCTTTTAGATATGTTTCAAAATCTTTTAATACAGCATCTATATCTTTTTTAGTATTAGCACCGTATGTTTCTCTTAACACTATACGCAAAGATGCTTTCTGTTCTGTTAATAACTTACCGTTAACAACTACTTCTTGTTTGTTTACATTGGAGTAGTACGAACCAATCTTAGTATTTTCATCGCCTAGTCTTATGTTGGCAATGTTTTTGTCTGTAGTGTATGCTGTTCTTTCTGCGTTCTGTAAATTTACATTTAGTTCTAACTGATGTTTAGTTGTTGCACCTAATATTCTTGGTGTGTGAATACCATCTGCATGATAAGCAACTAATGTTAGACCGTCATCTTTTTGAGTTACAGACTGCTTAACTACTTTAGTCATTACATTATCTATTTCATCTTGGTCTAAACGTTTGTCATCTAATAATCTCTTAGCTTTTTTAACTAAATCATCTGATAGGTTAACTGGTACGTTAGGGTCATAATGATTTTTTAACATATCTGCTAATGCGTTTCTTTGTGCAAACACCATGTTGGCATCTATGTAATGTAAGTACGCTTGTTTGAATGTAGGTATACGAACAAGTGCTGCTTCTGACTGACCTACTGTAAAAAACAATGCGTCAGTAAATGCTTTAAATTTACTTATCATTCCTTTAGGACTTACTTTTTCTATGCCAGGTACAGTAGTTGGTAAGTTTTCTGCATTTCTATTTATGAGTGGTGTCAATGTATTCTTAACACTTTGTGAGTTCATAGTTCTTAATACTTCAAAATCACGTATGTCAACTTTTCCAACTTTACCTTGAGCTATAACATTAATTAAATCATCAGATGCTCCTGTAAAGTTATTAATAGTCATACGATGATGTTTAACAAAGTCTAAAAAATCTTTATCGTTTCTAATTACAACTATGTTTGATGCTCTACCATCAACGTTTTGTCTTGACATAATTTTCCTATTTAAAGAAGCTATCTCATCCATTAAATATTTATTATTTTGTATTGCTTTTACAATATCAGCATCAGACAATCCCTGTCTCATAGCACCTGCAACTATAGGCATAAATGGGTCATGTGCCATTTGAGTAACTAAATAATCAATATACGTTTCTATATAGTCATCATTTAATTTAAAAGCTAATGTACTTCCATCTGTTTGTGCTACATTCTTTTTTACTGTTTTTTGTACGTCAACGTATTTACCATTATCTTTTCTAAAGACAGAAGTAAACTTAGGGTCTCTTTCATACAGGTCTCTAACTTCTGGTACACCAAATTCTGAATTACCTTCTGTCAAAGCACCTAATGATTTTCTATATTTAAGTGGCAATTTTTCTGACAACTTACCACCTTCAATTGGTTTAGTAACTCTAAAAGGTCCACGCAAACTTGTAAGAGGAGTTACATCAATACCTTTAGTCTCCAAGTAACGTATCATAAGACCGTCAGGGTCATTAAATATCATCTTCATGTATTCTGCAGGGTCTCTAAATATAGAAGCTAAACCTTTTGTAGATACTCGCAACATACCGTCTGTAGTTATTTTAAGTGGAAATGCAATACGTGTTATTAACTGTAGGGGCATCCATACTCTTGATATTAAACCAAAAGTTATATCTTCTGCACGAGATGGTACATCCATCACTAATTTTTTATACAAGAATGATTCATCTGGTAAATCAGAAAAAGCATCTTTAGTTATTTGACCTAATGGAGTATCTGGGTCAAAGAAAGTACCCTTTGTTCCTTTATCTGCTTCTGCTCTAATTAGAGCTACGCTTTCATCTACCTGTTGAGAACCTACTAATTTATTTCTAAGTCTTTTTCTAATACCAGTATGTCTTAACGTGGCACGTAAATCAGGTATGTTAATAGTCAAGTCCATAGCTTGTCCTGCTAGCCCTATAGATTTCTGTGACCATTGTGCTAACTCTTCTTCGTTAATAATCTGGTCAGCATACTGTGCTCTAGTTAAAGGGTCTACAAAACCTTCTTCATAAAATTTAGAATTTTGTGCTGCTCTATATGTTTTACCCTGGTCAGTAAATCCTCTTACGTCGTCTAAATTGTTTTGGAAAAAATCTTGTAACTCTGCGTCTGACAAACCAAACACTGCTTTAAGTTGTATAGCACCTTCTCGCATAATTAATTCGTCATAATAAATACTCTGTGCTAATTTATATTGTTTGTTTTGTATTGCTACATAAAACTGTTTAGACAAATCTTCTATAACAGGTGTAGGTATACTCATCATTCTTCCTGTTTTAGTAAACGTATCTACTGAACGTGAAGTGTCTGTTAGATATGCAAACGGTCTTGAAGGCAACCTAACATCAGAACCTAAGAAAATATCTTTAATACTTGATGTAGCTGTTCTTATCCTACCTTTATCTTTAACACCACCACCTCTAATGTAGTTAGCAGTTATAGTATCGCCTGTCATGGTGTCAGCTATGTTATCAAGAAAGTTATCGCTAAATACTTTTGGTTGTAAGTGTACGTCTTTAGCTGCTGTATTCATTTTACCGTTAACACGTATGTCAGATATATAACCTTTAGTTAAAGAATTTTTTATAATATCAAAATATCCTTGTGGATTGTTTTTAGGATTATCTACTATGCGAAAAGCTACTTCAGGACTAAATCCTCTAAGTGTTAGTTCTGTAAACAATGGTGCATCTGCTTGTGCTAACTCAGCAACTTTATCAGAAAGTATTCTGATTGCATCATCTTGTCCGTTAGCAAAAAAATCTGCAGCAGTTCCTCCTGCTTGTAAGTGTTCATCTAATTGTTTGCCAACTCCAGTTAACACTTCTTCACTGGCTACGGCTCTACCACCTGCACCTACTCCTCTTGATGCCATAAGAAAAGGGTCTGTTTTTGCCATTGCATATAGATTAGAAGTAAAACCAATCCAAGCATTGAAACCATGCTTAGGGTCAAACTCCATATCACTAAGTTGTTCTTGTTCTAGTTCTTCAACTTTTTGTTTAGCAACTTCGTAATCATCTTTTGTAATTTGTCCTAAGTCGTATGCTGACTGTAATAAAAATAAATTAGTATCTGCTTCATCTTGTATTTCTGTACGGACTGCCATTTTAGGACTGTACTCTCCAGACAATGAACCAGTTAATGTATACCTAACTAAGTCTCCAAAGTTTGATGCAACACTAGCTTTTTTAAAACCTTCTCGTGTTTGTTCTGCTTCTTCTAAATATTTACCACGACCGAACCATCCTGCTAAACCTTCAGAGCTACCAGAACTAAGTACTTCGTTAAATGATTCTGTGTACACTTCTACAGCTTCGTTAAGTGTTAATTTTCTTTCTATACCACCAGTTTTTAATTTTATTTGTTCAGATAACACATCTGGAAATGCTTCTTCTATTGCTTCTAAATCTGTTTGTTGCAACATAGGATAACCTAAATCATCAACTAAATTTTTACTCATTAAAAAGTTTCTAGCTCTATCTGATATGTATGGTGCTTCTGTCGCTGCTTCTTTATTAATAAGAGAATTTATAAAGTTTCTTTGTGTTCTGTCAAAGTTTTCAGAAAACGAACCTACACCTGCAGCAAATGATTTAATTTTTATACCTAAAGGTATTTCATTTTTATCTGTATCTTTGTCTCCTACGTATCGTGCAAAGTCTTTGTCTATGTCTAAACCTTTACTTGCTGCCCATTCAGCTTGATATGCTTTCTGTTCTATACCAATACTATTGACAAACTGCGTACCAATACTTTCAAACAAACTGTTAAGTGTTAATAACGCTGCATTAATAACAGTACTTTTTCTTAGTTGTGCTTCTCCAAATAAATCTAACTGTGTTTGTCTCTGTATTTCTTTTGTGTTATTTACACCATCTTTTATTCTGTTAAAAAACTTTTTAGAAAATTCTACAGTAGGAGATGTTTCTCCACTTGCATAGGTATATTCAATAGGTTTAGTTTGCATATATAGCTGTTGATATTGCTGAGTTGTTAAGTTCATAGTTGCAGAAGCAATAGCTAAATCATCTGTTTCGAATGGATTCATAGCTTTAAATGTTTCTGTTTTGTTAGCTAGTGCATCTATGCCTTCATCGCCAAGCATATCTTTTTGTACGGCAAGAGCTTGTTCTTCTGCTGCTAGTTGATTAGCTTCTTCTAATCTTTCTTCTCCCCACTTCAAGTAATATGAAGCCATTAGAACCTACTTGTTAATGTGGGAAATTTCTCCAATAAGATTTGTTTAACAATTTCTATGTCATTTTGTGCAGTAAACATTGTCTCATCCCCAGTAACGTTACCTGCTTCTTGTGGTTTTTGTGTAGGTGTAGCAAAGATATCCTGTACAGGTTGTGGTGTAGCAACTTGTGGAGTAGGTTGTGCTATTTCTTGTCCTGGAGACACTGCATCTATTTGTTCTTGTAACATTTGTGTCTGACCTGTTGGGTCGCCTTCTGCTCTAGTAGGAACTTCTATCTTTTTTTTTCTTACCATGTGTCATCCTCTATTTCGAAACTTAAGTTTAAGTGTATCCATACACCAGGAATAGGAGTAGGTATAAGTATATCTCCTAATGGTACATCTCCTTCTTGTACTTGTGTTTGTGGACGTTCAGGAAAACCCATGTCATCCCAATCTTCTCCATTAACTATGTCATAAAATTGTTTTTTAAGTTCTTGTTCTGGACTAGCCAACTGGACCTCCTGGTTGTGGTGGCTGACCACCTGCTAATCCTGCTAAGACAGAAGCAATATCTTGTGGTCCTTGTGGACCTACTGGACCTTGTGGTCCACCAATAACTGCTTCTTCTTCAGGACTTGTTTCTTCTTCTGCTGTATAAAATTTATCTAGTATCTTTGTCATTTGTGCAGGATTCTTTCGTATCTCTGCTGCTGCCATAGTAGCTTTAGGGTTACCTTGTGCTGCTTGTGCCATTAATGATTCAAACAATACGTTCTCTGCTTTTTCAGAGTTAATTCTATTTTGTATGTTTGTAATATTATCTAGACCGTCTAAGTTTTCTTGCAATGTTTGTGTGTCAATAATACCTTGTTGTTTTAATTGCAATCCAGTAATAACTTTTTGTGGTTCATCAAACCCTGCCATAACTCCATACACTCTACGTGTCTTATACATTTCAGAAATATCTGAACTAGGAGTATAGGTTTCTTTATATGCTGTTCCATTGTGCATACCTGCAATAGGTTTTCTTTTATTAGGATACATAGTTTCGTCAAACTCTAATCGTTTAGCATCTACTTCTTGCAACGCATCTCTAAGTATTACTTGATACTCTCTAACGTGCATAGATGCAGATTGTCCTAACTCTTCTAATCCTCTACCAGTTACAAAACTGTTAGGAGATTGTCCATCATCAGATACTGGATATGCAGAACCAAGTCGTAAGTGTCGTTCTAATCTATCTACTTGTTGAAATAATTGATATGGGAGATTGTTTACAGGTTTAGAAACTTGTGAGCCTGGAGCTAAATAGTTTACAGCAAATCTACCTTTACGATATTTACCTGATTCTATCTCTCCGACTATATTTGTTTCTGTAAACACTGCATCTTCCATAGCAATAGTTCCAAGAATATTTATTTTTGCCATGTTAGCCATTAAACCTATAACATGTTGAAACTGACTTTGCATTTGGTCAAAGGCAAATCTTTTTGCTATAACATACATAGGACCACTGGTTAGTGGGTTAGGAATAAAGTCTATAATCTTTCTACCTTCTGGTAAAAATATATATGTTCCATCATCATCCATATACTCAACAACAACTTTGCCATCGCCATTTTGATTTGACCAACTAGCTTCTCCACTGTTGTAGTAAAGACTAGACATGTCATTAGCATCTTCGTTATTGTCTCCAATAATTGCATTTTTATGTTCTGGGTATTGTTCTATTAAAGAAGATAAAGGAACTCTAGTAATGATTGCTAAATCTTTTGGTTGTTGGTCATTGCCAAACGGTCCTGGATAACAAGTAAAAGGGTCTCGTAACATTGCACAAGGATATGGATTGTTGTCTTTGTCATACTTAGTATTAATAACCCATACAACAAAACCATAGCCAGGCAACCATCTGCCTATCTGTGGTAGTTGTAAATGTAGTTTCTGCATATCATCGTATGCACCTACAATACGTTCTAGTTTTTCTGATTTCTTTTTAGCTCGTTCTGAATCTTTAGCATTAATAACGTCTATTTTTAAATCAGGACTTCTACCTAGCTTTTGTGCAAATCGTTCTAGTGCTGATAAAAACATATTCGGTGCAGGTAACTCGTGAAAATCTAAACTAGATTTCTCTCCAAGTAATGCTCGTACTGCTTCTTCTCCACCATTGAGGATGTCACGTATTCTAGCTCTGTCCATCATACCGTTTTGATTTATGTTTCTTAAATAATCTATTCTGTCATAAAGTTCGTCTTTAGACTTTACCATCGTTTTCTATCCCATATTCCTTCGTCAAAATCTGTTGCTTCGTAGTTAGCAAAACTAGGTTCGTAATCTGTACTTAGTTCAGCTAATCGTTCTTTTTGCATACGTCTAATTGCTCTCATTGGAAACCAACTAGCCATAACAATATCAGTCTTTGTACCTACTGTTTTGCTTTTGTTTTTAGCAGAACTAAAATACACTAACTGACTTGTATATAAGTTTACCTTTTCTTGAGCTTCAAAGCCCATGTATGGTAAATTAATTATACCTTCTTGAAACGCAGGTCGCATAGCAGTAACACCAAAAATAGGGTCAAACTTATTAGAGTACGTTTCATGTCCTTCTAGAAATATACCATGTTGTGAGGCAAAATCACGTATAGATTTATCTTGTCGTATAGCTTTTTGAAAACCGTTTTCTTCTATAACCCAATGCGAACAATTATATTTTTTCCACCAGTCTTTCATTACACTGAGAGCTTCTGGAATACCACCACCTAAATTGTTTGACATATCTACCATATACATAATGCCGTCAGCAGGACCATACGCCCATAAAAATGCAGCTTGATAACCAGTTGAGGCAGGGTCAAGTCCTGCAATAAGGCGTGTGCCTCTAGGTATCTGCCCTATGTCCCTCTTCTGGTCACGACATGATTCTATTTCTTCTCGACTAAACAAAGTTAAACCTTCTGGCATTGCAACATTAAGATATACCATTTCGTATATAGCTCTACCACCTGTAGTTTCTGCTGCACGTTTTCTATCCATTAACCATTTGTATGTACGTTTACTTGCCCACAACATACAATCTTTATGGTCTTGTTCTTCCCAATCTGTTTTAACACAAGCTGTGTCATGTGCCTCTTCGACTTGTGTTGTCCAAGATTCGTTATCTAAAAGATGTGAATATATATCGTCATAGTGTTGTCGTGAACCAATAGTAACCATAGCTGTATGTTCCTCTTTACGACTAGACAGTGTTGTAGTCCACCAGTTTCTGGTGTTCTCTCTTGATGCAGGTTGCATTGTAGAGCTGTGGTCTTCAATGTCATCTGCAATAATTATGTCGCAGTCACGTGATAAGATTTTACCACCACGTCCAATGCCTACCATAGTCGGACTCTTGATACCAGTAACCGTTCTCGTACCAACAGTAAAACCACTTTGTGACCAAGACTTAGCAGATTTAGTTTTAGGTTTAAACTTAATGCCTGGTCCACATATCTCTTCTATTAATAATTCGTTAAACTCTAACTGGTCAATAACAGAACCCATAGCGTTCTTAGCAATGTCTTCGTTACCACCTACCCATAAAATTCTAATGTTAGGATTGTTGCATATAAGCCATATAACAAAATGTATAAGCAAGTCTGTTTTGCCGTGTCGTGGTGGAGACAATATCATGTGCTGTCCACCTGTCTCTATTGTGTGCATAATCTGTTCTATCCATTTTTTATGGAACTCTGGTGTTTCGTATGGAATACCCTGTTCAGTTCTAAAATATCTTGCTCTAAACTTATCAAAGTCTTGTAATGTAATTTCTGCTACTTGAGGTACTGTCCAGTTTTCTTGTTGATTAGCAATACTTATATCTTCTAGGTATGCCTGGTATGCCATAGAAACAGCAGCATCAGTTGTGCCAAGTATCTTAGCTACACCAGATATAGTATTAGTCTTATCAAAAATCTCAAGTGCTAGTCCAGATTCTTTAATATCGTCATACACTTGACCACGTCTAGAGGAGACATTTTTTTTGTGGCTAGGTATTTCTAGGGTGTCTTCTTCTTGTGTCCAGGTAGTGCCTAGTTTTTTTGCACGTTTCTTTTGTTGTGCTATTCGGTTCGAACATCGGTCACTACAAAACTTAGAACGTCCTTTAGGTAAAGGTCTATGACAACCTGCTGCATAACAAAGTTTACTTGACATAACCGTCACATGTTTTGTTTTTACACTTCATAGCGTCCTTAGGTAATAAAACCTCTCCACACTTGGGACAAGGAACTTTCATTTTTAATTACTTTTTTTTACGTGCTTTTTTCTTTTTAGGGAACCCTGCCTTCATGTTGGCATAGGCTTTAGGACTTATAGTAGAGTTTTTCTTTGACCTACTTGTTCCTGCTTTTTTTCTTGCGTTAATGTTTTTATATAAACTCATATTACCACTTTACCTTATTTGCCCAGTACGCTGCAGAACTAGGACCTTTTTTTATATTTTTTGCATGTCTTGCTTTAAATGCTTTGTTACGCTTTGTGCCATCAGGACTACCTTTTTTTCCTGCTTGACCAAATCTAATTAGTTTGTACTCGCTACCATAATGTGCCATAACGACATGCGAGTGTCCACCTTGTGTAGATGCTTTAGGTTTGTTAACTCCTTGCAGCCCCAGGCGTTTCATAGTCGACTTGACTCTATCTGGTGTTGGTCCTCCGTGTGGCATTATCTTTTTGCCGTCTTATACAAACGCTTACTATTTTTAGTATGTTTTTTACCTGTATGAATTTGTCCATTAGGCATCTTATGATGTGAGCCTTTGTACTCTTTACCTGCTTTTGTATATACTTTCATTAGTATTTAGTTTTTTTCTTTTTTTTCTTAGTATTCTTTTTTGGTTTACTCTTCATTTTTCCGTACATAAATACTCCTACATTATTTTCTTTAGTATAACACAAAACCCCGTTCGGGCAGGAACAGGGCTGTGTAAATTAAGATATCCTATAATCTAATTATTACTTGTACTATAACAACTTGTTATGTTATGGGGGTAAAAAAAATTTTTTATTAGGTAGGAGGATGCCGTTGCTCTTGCGAGTTCCAACATCCCTGGTCTAAGACGTCCTACCATCAATCGAGATACATAATACAAAGGGAATGTATATGTTTTTATTATACTACATTGTGCATTTAGTCAAGGGAAACCTGAGGGCTACGTGAGAATACTAGGCGAAAGGAGGAAACTCCTAGAAAAAACGCAACCCTCACTATTAATACTACACTTAACATCTCGACCTGCTATAGTAAGTTTTAACAAATATTTTTATTAAGTACTTTGTTACAAGTAAAGTTGCCATCGAGGGGCAGAAAGTTAGGGATACTTAACCAAGTATACAGCAGAAACACAAACCTAATACTCAAGGACCTAGGGACAATAAAGATTAGACTCCAATAGCTTTTTAAGCAGTGTGGCTCGTTATAACCATCCGACCAGTAACCAGGTACTAACCAATAAACAATACCTACCGTTACTGTACCTCTTTTATAGAGTGAATAACTAGGTATAAATTAACAGTTATTTCTAAGGGATTACATACTATATAACTATGGGGTGCACATTTAACCCCACCAAATTATATATAGGCTCTATCATTCTTAGACATTCTTATTTATTCTCTACCTGCCTTACTCTATTATTGTTCTGTTCTCCTATGGCTCTAGATTGTCTAATTATGTACCCGTTTTAAATCTTTCTAAGAGGGTGGATGGGTGTCTAAATAAAATATAAAAAACTTGTAACCTTTTTGTAACCAATGGAGTCTAAGTAGTAAGCAAGCAAAGGAACAACAATGAAAAAAGAAACAACATTCAAGATAGAAAGAAACTGTTACTGGTGTCAAATACTATTAGCCGACCATGAGGACTATCTAATCATGGACAGCAATTTCTACTGTCCTAGATGTCCCGAGTATAAGAAAGAAATCAACAAAGGATACTTAAAAAAGTTTCCATTCTTTATCTAAATAACTTGTAACCTAATTCAATCTAAAAGAGTCTAAGTAAGTAAGAGAAACAAAAGGAGAAACAATGACCAAGAAACATTTTGAAGCAATAGCAAAGGATATACACTTTAGAGCTACGGAAATCTACGAGTATAAAGATTATACTTATCAAGAAAAATGGAGGGCACTAGCAACACTGAATGCAATTGTTTACGATTTGAGGACTACATTTGCTAAGTTCAATCCTAACTTTTCACATAGTACCTTCATAATAGCTTGTGGAGTACGGGGCTTAAAGTTAGAACTAGAAAGACAAAGAGCAACAGAAATTGCTTCAGGATTATAAATAAAAAAGACTGTAACCAATCAACAGGGCTAAGAGTCTAAGTAAGTAAGAGAAACAAAGGAGAACCATGACTAAAAAACATTTCGAAGCAATAGCAAGAACATTATATCTAGGTGTAAAGAGTGCCGAGAATATAGAAGACGACAACGAAAGTGTTGCTACCTTAATACTATTAAGCAATCTAATTCGAAGATTCGAGTATGATTTCGCAGACTTTAACGATAATTTTGACCCTTGGAAATTTAGAGAAGCGACAGGGATAAACGAAGCAACGAAAGAATTATTTTAAAAAGACTGTAACCAATCAACAGGGCTAAGAGTCTAAGTAATACAAAGGAGAAAGAATGAAACTAAGAAAATACAAAGTAACTATAGGATACGGATTCGAGAGCAAAATAGCCGTGAACCATAAGGACGAAGACGAAGCCTTGGAGATGCTAGCGAATGCAGTCTATAGGTGGACTGGAAACGTTGCAGACATTGAGGAAATCGAGAAGAAAATATTATCTGAAGACCGTCAAAGCTACGTTATAAATCCTGAGTGGGTAGAGTTCAAGCCAAAAAGAGAGAACATACTTTCAAGGAGTAGCTCGGTAATCTGGGCATATAGCAATGAATGGATGAATAGCTAAATAAATTAAATACCCTGTAACCTCTTCGGAGGTTGCAGAGTCTAAGTAATACAAAGGGAGAACAAATGAGCAAGAGCAAAGAACAACAAAGAAAAGAAATCGAAGCACTATTAAATATAAACGACCACGTAATAGACAGTAAAGGCAACTTCGTAAAGGAGGAAGAATAATGACAGAGGGAGAATGTAACCAAGGTTACACAAAACTAGGAGACTGTATACAGTGCCTATACGGAAGCATAGAAAACTATCAGACACAAAGGGAGGACGACGAATGAGCGAAAGAATTAAAAGACAAATGACTAATAAGCAAGTCAAAGAGATTAAAAACTATATCGAGTATTGGTTAGA